>Ga0208900_1000197_pt1 | contig 37589 bp, 35 predicted proteins | sample AntAceMetag02UKK_FD_184763 | JGI IMG/M metagenome (GOLD analysis project Ga0208900, IMG submission 184763) | Saline lake microbial communities from Ace Lake, Antarctica - Antarctic Ace Lake Metagenome 02UKK (SPAdes) (version 2) | ecosystem: Environmental > Aquatic > Non-marine Saline and... | reverse complement strand
GGCCCGGTGTGGAGTTTCCAAACATACAACTGCCCTGAACCAACGGTGTATGCCGGTGCAAATACAACTATTTGTAGTATCGAAACATATACCCTTGAACAAGCTACAGCAGAGAATTATTGTAGTTTGCTCTGGACAAGTAATGGAGATGGCTTCTTTTGGGATACGACAGCCCTAAATCCCGAATATTTCCCTGGGCCGTTTGATTTGCTCAATGGTTTTGTAACGCTTACTATAACTGCCATTAATTGCGAACCATGTCCTTTGATAACAAACTCAGATTCGATGATTTTGTATTTGCAACCCGCACCTTTTTGTGATGCTGGTTATGACCTATCATTATGTGAAGATAATATGGTGTACATAAATGGTGAGGCAGAAAACTATCAGAATATCATGTGGACTGCGGTTAACAGCATGGGAATAATAGAAGATCCCTTTTTACTATCAATCCAGTTTTACCCGGATTGGCTCGATTACCAGGCAGGTTACACAGAGTTAGTGCTGATGGCAACAGGCATTTCGCCATGTGTTGTAAGTGCTTACGATACACTTATCGTAAACTACCTCCCCCTGCCCGGACCCGATGCCGGCCCTTACCAGATAAACTTACCCGGCACTACCACCACCCTGCAGGGCAACCAGCCCACAACCGGAGGCAGCGGGCTTTGGAGTATTGTAAGTGGCATCGGTGGTAACATTGCCCAGCCCGGCAGCCCTACCAGCCAGTTTAGCGGAGTAGCCGGAAATCTTTACACCCTAAATTGGACACTCACCGCAGAAAACGGATGTAGTGCCAGCAACAGTGTGAATATTAGCTTTGCCACAGGCCTGCCTCCCGGCATTGAAATGGTGGAGGTGGACTGCGAACTTTTTGGCTTCCCCCTGGGAGACCCCAATGTAAATGTGTACCTGAATAGCTTTAGCATGAGTAAACACGAAATTACCAACGCCCAATACATTTACTTTTTGAACGATATTGGCTGCAATGCCAATGGCAGCTTTAACGATGCTATTTATGGAAATGTTGAATACATTGATATGGACGACAGTGATTGTGCAATAGACCACAACGGCAGCATTTTTTACTTTGGCGGCAGCATCTATGCTCCCACCCAAACCTGCCCTGCAATAGAAGTTACCTGGTATGGTGCCAATGCCTATTGCCTGTGGGCTGGTGGCAGGTTGCCCTCCGAGGCCGAGTGGGAAGTGGCAGCCCGTGGAAGTAAATATGCCTGGTATCAAAACGCCACTTATTTCGACCAATGGGCTGGCACCGATATAGAAAGCCAGCTTACCAACTATGCCTGGTATAATTCTAACAGCAGTAGTAAAACCCACCCGGTGGGTACAAAAACGGCTAACGAGATAGGCCTTTGCGATATGAGCGGCAATGTGTGGGAGTGGTGTGGCGATTGGTGGGGTAGTACTTTTCCTTACAGCAGCAACAACCCTACAGGGCCACCCACAGGCTCCAACCGCGTGGTTCGTGGCGGGAGCTGGGGCAACGACGCTACGTACTGCCGGGTGTCGGACCGCAACAACTACGGCCCGACTGGCAGCATCGACGGCATAGGCTTCCGCCTCGCCGTGCCTGCCCAATAGTTCACCTGGTTTGAGTTTGGCCAGCAGGCAGGTTTGCCCCCCCGAAATTGGCAAGTGGAGCGAAATGGAATGAAGCGGAACAAGACAATTTCGTGGGGCAAACCCTGCAAGTGTGAAAGGGCGTAAATGCCCTCAGGATTTTTTTTGGAGGACGTTTTTAAATCCCAGCCGTGAACGGCCGGGCTATGAAATCGTGAAAATCCGGGTTATGAATTCGTAAACGTCCGGACTATAATTCCGTAGCCTCGGGCTTTAGCCCGGGGATAAATGATTAAAAAGAACAAATAATATGAGGGCGTTTACGCCCTTTCAAAAAAATTAAAAAATATGCAATTCAAATTTTTTAATATTCCCGTAAACGACATCGAAAACGCCGGTGAAGAGCTGAATAAATTTTTGCGTAGCCACCGTGTGTTAGAGGTGTGGCACGAATTGGCCAATAACAACAATGGCGTGGTTTGGCATTTCTCGGTAAAATACCTCGATTCGCCAAAATCCTTGCAACATGCAGTGATGAATGTTTGCCATCCGGTTTTCGAGTCGTTTCAGATTTCGGATAGCTATGCCTGTCGTTTAAATAAAGGCACTTTTGCTGCCAAAGAAAAAGCAGAATGTTTTCAAAAGGAGCATCGATGGTTTTTAAAGTTGGATGTAAGGAAGTATTTCGATAGCATTGGTCACGATATTCTTTTTAAGCTGCTTAATCGGCGGTTTAAAGATCAGAAAGTATTGCAATTGTTTTATCAAATTATTCAAAGCTATGATAGTCAAAGAGGTTACGGCGTACCCATAGGGAATCTTACTAGCCAGTATTTTGCTAATCATTACCTTGCCCTGGCCGATCATTTTGCCAAAGAAACATTACACCTTAAAGGCTACGTGCGTTACATGGATGACATGGTTATGTGGAGTAATTCGCGTGAGGAGCTTTTGGAAGCAGGTACACGATTTACAGATTTTATTCATCAAGATTTGCAATTGCAGCTCAAACCCCCTATCATTAATAAAGTAGAACACGGGCTTACCTTTCTTGGGTTTAGGATATTCCCCGATAAAAACTTGCTCAGTCAGCGAAGTAAAAAACGATTTGAACAAAAATTGAAAGCAAAAATCCGGGAGGTAGATGAGGGGAAAATAAGTCAAACGGAATTTTCGCAAAGTGTGATGGCACTGTATGGTTTTATTGGTCATTCCCATTCAAGAGGATATGCATTAAAAACCTTAGAAAAAACAGAACATACGCCGAGGGCTCCAACCGCGTGATTCGTGGCGGAAGCTGGAACAACAACGCTACGAACTGCCGGGTGTCGAACCGCAACAACAACAACCCGACTAACAGCAACAACAACATAGGCTTCCGCCTCGCCATGCCTGCCCATAACTCAAACGATTCTGATGGATTTCGGTCAGGTGAACAGGCGTGTGTTTCTTTCCCCGATGATTGTTTTTGAATTAGCGGGGTAAATATCTATTCACCCATCCCGGCTGGTAGGAAAATGCCGAAGGTCGGGATGGTTTTTATTTTCGATGAGACAAAGAATATTCCGGTGCTCCGCTCCTTTTGTGATTCTTTGGAATTCCTGTGCTACAAAGATTCCGCGGCTCTGCCGCTTTTGGTGTATTTACTGCGACAGATACAGGTGCAGAGCACCGGAATATTAAAACAGGAATGGTGGTTTTGGGAACGGATATTATAGGGTTGCGATCCCCTCCCTTTGGTCGGGGCTGCTAACCCTGGGTTTGCAGCCCCGAGGAACGAGGGGATTGCAACCCTGACAACAAAAAAGTGCAGAGTACCGGAATATTAAAAATGAAATTGTGTTTTGTGAATGAATATTTCGGTACGCCTGCCCCGTTTTTTTCTGGGCCGCACTTTTGGAATTTTTAAAAAACCCCAACGACTGAATCCTTACAGGTTTCAAAAACCTGTAAGGATTTCTTTGCATAATAATCTACCCCAAAAATAGCACTAATCCTAATTTTCTTGGTTTTTTTATGCAAATAATCCTTACTTTTGGAATCGCTTTCCCACACCAAAAAACGAATCAGATTATCAAATCTTAAAAAATAGAATATGAGTAAAATATTAGTAACGGGCGGTACAGGCTACATTGGCTCGCATACCGTTGTTGAACTCCAGCAAAAAGGCCACGAGGTAATCATTGTCGATAACCTCTCCAATTCACAAAAAGATGTTTTGGATAATATTTTTTCGATCACAGGTATCAAACCCGAATTTGAGCAATTCAGTTTGTACGACCGCGAAAAAACACTTGATTTTTTCAGTCGCCACAAAGAGATTGATGCCATCATCCATTTCGCCGCTTACAAAGCTGTGGGCGAATCGGTTGAAAAACCATTGATGTATTACCACAACAATATTTTTTCGTTGGTAAATATTTTGGATGGTATGATCGAAAACAACATCGACACCATTGTTTTCTCATCGTCATGCACAGTTTATGGCCAGCCCGATGAGTTGCCGGTAAGCGAAAATGCGCCCATCAAAAAAGCGATGTCGCCTTATGGAAATACCAAGCAAATTTCGGAGGAAGTCATAACCGACACGGTTCATTCATCAAAAATAAAGGCCATTTTACTGCGGTATTTTAACCCCATTGGTGCCCACGAAAGTGCTAAAATTGGAGAGTTGCCTTTGGGTGTTCCAAATAATCTGATTCCATTTATTACACAAACTGTGATTGGAATCCGCGAACAATTAAAAGTGTTTGGCGATACTTACGATACCCCCGATGGTACGCCCATCCGTGATTACATTCATGTTGTTGACCTTGCAAAAGCCCACGTAATTGCAGTGAGCAGAATGTTGGAACAAAAAAACAAAAAGAATCTTGAGATTTTTAACCTCGGTACAGGAAACGGATATTCGGTGCTTGAGGTGATTAACAGCTTCGAGAAAGTAACTGGCGAAAAGTTGAATTACATAATTGTTGCTCCCCGCGCAGGCGACGTTACCGAAGTGTGGGCCGACACAAAATTTGCCAACGATGAGCTGGGCTGGAAGGCCGAAAAAGGAATCGACGAAATGAACCTCTCGGCCTGGAACTGGGAAAAAGCACTGGCCGAGAAGAAAGGTTAATAGTTATTTGTAAAAACAAATTGTTGTTCGTAGCATAAGCTACGGACAACGAACACAAATTTTTAAAACAAATAAAGTAAGAATAAAAAAAAATTGATAATAAAAATCGCAATAGAAATGACGAAATTTAAAAGAACAATTATGGTAACCGGTGGTGCCGGATTTATTGGTTCGCATGTAATCAGGTTTTTTATTAAAAAATACCCCGATTACAAAATTGTGAATGTGGATAAACTAACCTATGCCGGGAATCTTGAAAATTTAACTGATATTGAAAAAAATCCCAACTACGAGTTTGTGAAGGCTGATATTGTGGATGGCGAGCTGATGCAAAAGCTTTTCGAAAAATACAAATTTGACGGGGTAATACACCTTGCCGCCGAATCGCATGTTGACCGGTCGATTTCCAACCCCATGGAATTTATCTACACAAATATCGTGGGCACTGCCAATTTGCTAAATGCTGCAAAATTCCACTGGAAAGACAATCCTGAAGGCAAGTTATTTTACCATGTTTCCACAGATGAAGTGTATGGCTCACTCGGTGAAACAGGTTTCTTTTACGAAACTACATCTTACGATCCTCGCAGCCCATACTCTGCCTCAAAGGCAAGTTCCGACCATTTGGTAAGGGCTTACCACCATACTTTTGGGCTGCCGGTTAAAATCTCCAATTGTTCTAATAATTATGGCTCGTACCAATTCCCCGAAAAGCTCATCCCGCTTTTTATCAACAATATTCAAAATAATAAACCTTTGCCGGTTTACGGAAAAGGCGAAAACATCCGCGACTGGCTTTGGGTTAACGATCATGCTTCGGCCATTGATGTAATTTTTCACGAGGGAAAAATGGGGGAGACCTACAACATCGGCGGCCACAACGAATGGACCAACATCGACCTGATAAAGCTGCTTTGCAAAATTATGGATCAAAAACTTGGCCGCGAAGAAGGGACTTCTGTAAAGCTGATTTCGTATGTAAAAGACCGTGCCGGCCACGACCTCCGCTATGCCATCGACTCAACAAAATTACAACAAGATTTAGGTTGGACACCATCATTACAATTTGAAGAGGGGTTAACCAAAACAGTTGGGTGGTACCTTGAGAATACAGCCTGGATGGAGAGAATTACTTCCGGCGATTACCAGGGTTATTATAAAGATCAGTACGAGAAGAGGTAACAATCAACATAATTGAATTATGGATATTCAAATTAGAAAATTAGCTTTTATTGAGGAGTTTATAAAAATAAACAGCATGGATTCGATATTTCGTTTAGAGAGCTTATTAAATGAAGAAAAAAGTAAATCTGAAAATACGGAGCTTTCTCCAATGACCATGGAGGAATTTAATAAACGGATAGATGAGTCAATGGAAGATTCCAAAAATAATAGGCTAACTGAAAGTAATGTACTCATCTCTGAAATAAAAGAATGGAGTTAGAAATATTTTGGACAGACTTTGCTAAAAAACAGCTAAGAGGAATTTTTAATTAATAAAGAAAAGCATCAAATTGAAATTAATGATGTATTTGACACCCGACAAAATCCGATTAGAATGAAGCGGAATAATTAAAAACGAATTATCATGGGATTTATAAAAAACCTTTTTTCTGATAAGCTTGCCCGTCCCATTGATATGTCGATGATAGGCACTGATATGCACTCGCACCTGGTGCCGGGCATTGATGATGGGGCCGACAGCCTTGAAACCTCCATCGAACTCATTAAAGGTATGAAGGAAATGGGGTATAAAAAGCTCATTACCACGCCACACATTCAGGGCGAGTTTTATAAAAATACGCCCGAAATTATTTTGCCCGGCCTCGAAAGGGTGAAGCGTGAGTTGGTAAAACAAAATATCGACATCGAGTTGGAGGCTGCCGCCGAATACCTGGTGGATGATAAATTTGAAGAAAAATATAAAACCGGTCAATTGCTCACCTTTGGTAAAAAACATGTTTTAATAGAGTTTTCATATACCAACGAGCATCCAAACCTAAACCAGTATTTGTTCGATCTTCAAATCGAGGGCTACAAAATTATCCTGGCGCATCCCGAGCGATATTCGTATTGGTTTAGGAATTTTAGAAAATATGAGGAGATGAAAGACCGGGGAATCTTATTCCAGATTAACATCAATTCGCTTGCAGGCTACTATTCGGGTGAGGTGAAAAAAATGGCTGAAAAATTTATTGACCTCGGAATGGTCGATTTGGCCGGCAGCGATATGCACAACCAAATTTACCTCGCAGCACTTCAAAATGCCCGCCACGAAAAATACCTGCAAAAACTGCTGGATTCAGGGAAATTGAAGAATGTTGACTTGTGATTATTATTTAATCAAAAATAAAAAAAAGGAAAGCAAATTGTTAATGCTTTCCTTTTTTTTAATCTTTTGTTTCATCAAAGAATAAATATTTATTACAGCATTGGTTTTTTGAGCTAATAAAACCAAGTTGCAAAACTTGTTGTCCTATTCAATAATCACAGCACTGCTAACATTCAGGTTGCGGTCAATTTTTTTAAATAAACCCTGCAAAACTGTTCCCGGGCCAACTTCAACAATGGTTTTAGCACCATCAGCAATCATGTTTTTCATAATCATTGTCCAGCGCACCGGCGATGTTAACTGTGCCACAAGGTTTGATTTGATAATCTCAGGATCGTTTACAGGTTGAGCAGTTACATTTTGATATATGGGGCAGATTCCACGGGTTAGTTTCGTAGTTTCGATTGCTTTGGCAAGTTCTACGCGTGCAGGTTCCATCAATGGCGAGTGAAATGCACCACCAACCTGAAGCACCAAAGCCCGCTTTGCACCGGCGGCTTTTAGTTTTTCACAGGCTTTTTCTATTCCTGCAATTGAACCTGAAATAACCAGTTGGCCGGGGCTGTTGTAATTGGCCGGAACAACCACATCGTCAATTTCCTTGAGGGTTTTTTCAACAATGGCATCGTCAAGACCTAAAATTGCCGCCATGGTCGATGGTTCCAATTCGCAGGCTTTTTGCATGGCCATCGCACGTTTCGATACCAATTTTAAACCATCTTCAAAGGTCAGGCATTTGTTGGCAACCAATGCCGAAAACTCGCCCAGCGAATGGCCTGCTACCATATCAGGTTTGAAATCGTCTTTTAACATTCTGGCCAAAATAACCGAATGTAGGAATATAGCAGGCTGAGTAACCTTGGTTTGTTTCAGATCTTCATCGGTGCCTTCAAACATCAATTCTGTAATCTTGAAACCAAGAATTTTGTTTGCTTTTTCAAAAAGATCCTTGGCAAGGGGAAATTTTTCGTAAAGGTCTTTGCCCATACCAACATATTGGGCGCCCTGCCCGGGAAAAACATAAGCTTTCATAAATAATGGTTTTATCTTTTAATGGTTTTATCTTCGGTTACCTAAAAAACGCAGCAAAAATAGAAATAAATTGATGAAGTCGAGGTAAAGTGTAAGTGCGCCCATAATTGTAAGCTTCCGCGCCGCTTCGCTCGATTGATCCACAGCGCTGCCAATGCGTTTTAGTTTCTGCACATCGTAAGCTGTAAGTCCTGTAAAAATGAGCACTCCAAGCAAACTGATTATATAATCCATCATTGGTGAGTGGAAAATAAAAATATTAACTACTGTGGCTATAATAATTCCAATTAAGCCCATGAGGAGGATAGATCCGAATTTGGTAAGATCGGTTTTGGTGGTGTATCCCAATAGTGCCATAGCTCCAAACATACCCGCTGTTATGGCAAAAGTGCTTGCAATAGAGCCTAATTCGTACATCAGGAAAATATAGCTAAGGCTCATTCCCATGAGTATGGCAAAAACCAGAAATAATACCACCAGTACCGGGGACGATAGTTTTTGGAAGCCGAAGCCCATCAGCAATACAAAACCTAAAGGCGCAAAAGTAACAATCCACCCCAGGGTAGTCATACCACCTGTTTCGTTGATGAGCAGCGCCATTAAAGAGGCACTGTCGGCAAAAATCCAGGATATGCCTGCCGTGGCCAATAAGCCCAGGAACATCCACCCAAATACATTGCTTAGGAATGTCTTGCTCAAAGTAAGGCTGTCAACGCCACTAAGCTTACCTTGAAAGCTATTTTGATTATTTTGAGAAAACATAATTTATTTATTTGAAATTAAAAAGGCTGCAAAGATATTTGAATTTCTGTATGCTAAAAGGGTGATTGAAAAAGTAAAATTTATTAGCCCTATCAATTTTTTATCCTGCTTAACGTTTTAATAAACAAATTATTTAAAACTCTCTTTATGAAAAATTTAATTCCTTTTTTAATCTTACTCCTTTTTATTGCTACATCGTGCAACCAGGCCGAAGTTGAACAGCTCCAAAATGAAAACGAAACATTAAAAAATCGACTTCAGCAGCAGGAAGAAGAAATAGGCAATTTTATGCAGGTTTTTAACGAAATAGAAGAAAACCTGGCCCAGGTCAGGATAAAAGAAAAGTTGATAGTAAAAAATTCGGGGAGCAACGAAAATGGCGACAGGGTAGAAATGGTGAAAAATGATATTCGGGCTATCGATAATCTGATGCAGCAAAACCGTGAAAATCTAAAAAACCTTGGTGATAAATTGAAATCCTCCGCAGGAGATAATAGTCAACTCAAGCGCATGATAACTAATTATGAGGTAATGATAAAAGATAAAGATCGCGAAATTATGGGGCTCGTGGGGCAATTGGAAGATTTAAATTTTGAAGTTCAGGACTTGTATTCATCCATATCTGATTTAAAACTGGAAAACCTTGAACAAAGCCGAAAAATAGACTTGCAGGAAGATGAATTAAATACTGCATGGTACATTATCGGTGATGAAAAAGATTTAAAAGATAAAGGCATAATTACTAAAGAGGGCGGCTTTATTGGTATTGGATCGGTAAAAACTATGGGCGAAAATATCGACCCCGACTTATTTACACAAATTGATATTCGCGATCAAAATATTTTTTCACTTGATGCGAAAAAAGTAAAACTTATTAGTACTCATCCATCCGATACCTACATTCTTCGTAAAAATGAGGAAACCAGGCGGTATGATAGTTTTGAGATAACAAAGCCGAAAGAGTTTTGGGAAACCTCAAAGTATTTGGTTTTAAGTATTAAGGAATAATATTTTTTTTGAGGTAAATAATGAGACTGGTCTAAAAAGGGGAGAAGAACCATATTTATACAATTTACATCATAAATTATCAGTATGTTAAAAAATATTATCCGTGCATCCGTGGCTTTTGAACCGGATTCAATAATACCTATTGACAAAATTCCGATTGATAAAAAATCAAAGGTCGTAATTACATTTATTGATGAACCTTACGATGAGAGTGAGATAGTAAGGGAGATTACATCCAGACCAAATGGTTTTGAATTTTGGGACTATGAAAAGGAGGATATTTACCAGGATTATTTGACAGCTTATTCAATTAGTGAAGTCTCGACCCTATAAGATGAATAAATTCGGCCCTGGTTTTTTCGCTCAGGAAAGCTCCTGTAAAATCGGAAGTAGTGGTTACAGAATTTTGTTTTTGAATCCCGCGCATCGACATGCACATGTGCTGGGCTTCAATAACCACAGCCACTCCCAATGGTTCAAGCGTTGATTGTATGGCTTCCTTAATTTGCGTGGTTAGCCGCTCCTGCACCTGCAAACGCCTGGCAAAAGCATCCACAACCCTGGGTATTTTACTAAGTCCCACAATTCGTCCGTTCGGAATGTATGCCACGTGAGCCTTCCCGAAAAAAGGAATCAGATGGTGTTCGCACATCGAATATACTTCAATGTCTTTTACCAAAACCATTTGCTTGTAGTTTTCTTTAAACATCGCCGAACGCAGTATTTCTTTTGGGTCAAGATCGTATCCATGCGTTAGAAATTGCATGGCTTTGGCTACCCTCTCCGGTGTTTTCAATAAACCTTCACGTTCAGGGTTTTCGCCAATCAAGCGCAAAATTTCTCTATAATGATGGCCAATTTTATCGATGGTTTCCTGATTGTATAAATCCATTTTTTCGTACCCGTCCATCTCATTATCACGAGCCATTTGCAGGCGGAAATCTTTTTCAGTCAAAAGTGTGTCCATAATTTATAGTTTCTCTTTATTTTTATTAAAATTTAAACATCCCTGTATCGAATTAGTCTTTTATTCTTTCTGATATTTAAAGACATCTAAGTTAAAATGAGCGAACAAAATTAATAAATGATTCCAATTTAGATATTATCAATATTTAACAGCAACATCAGGTTTACAGCAATGTAAAACCCCCTCAAAAGCGAGAGGGTTTTTTTGATAATAGAAAATCAAATGAAGGCTGTTTTATTTGATGATTTGAATTTTTCTGGTAACAACTGATTCACCTGCATTGATGCTCATAATGTAAATACCTTCTGGTAAATCGTTAACATTAAAGCTTTCGCGGTGCATAGTGTTTTTCTGTAGGTTAACAATTTCCTTGAAAACTATTGTCGATCCCAAAATATTCATAATGTCCACCCTTACATCATCGTCTTGTTTTACCGAAAATGAAAGGTTTATTTCTGAAATTACCGGATTAGGATACACTGTGAGGCTGCTAACATCAATTATTTCATCAACGCCAGTTGTGTTTGAAAGAGGAACTAGAGCGCCACCTGATGCAAGTGCTACAAAAAGTCCAAAAGCTTCACCATTACTGTTATTGTCAGGATTTAAAAAGCCTGAAGCAATAACAGTGATAGCCTGTCCATCAAGCATTAAATCATCTAATGGCGCAGCATAAGCAGCCACAGTGTTCATCCCTGTTTCATCGCGAACTTCAAGAACATAATCCAAGGTACCTAATTCAAGGTATCCTGCAAAATCCATGTACATAAGATCGTTTACAATTTCACCTGCACCAACTCCTGTTTCATAAACATCTACTGTTGGAGCATCGGTTGAACCGTGGTGAACCAGTACATCGGTTTTGCCCATCATGTTTGCCATTTCGCGGCCCATGCCATACACAGCAATATCAAAGGGCTTGTTAGGTTCGTAACCTGTGGCGCTCACGATGCCATCAGCAACAAGTATGTAAGTTTCACCATCGGCCAAGGTGTAGTCCATCGACCAGATTGGGTTTTCAGGACTTGTACTTTCAGGGCCTTGAATTGCAATTGTAAATTCAGTTCCTGCAGGAGCATCAACATAAGGTGAGGCTGTGCGGAAAGTAAAGTTGTCTAATAATAAGGTGTTATCTAACCACACGTCAACTACTTCAGCAGCAGCATCAGCTGAATTGTGAATTACCTGAACGCGGGCCATTGGTGTGTAAGCAGGAAGCTCAACAAGATCGCCACCATCGGCAAGCGCAACCCATAAACCGAAAGCCGGGCCGTTGCTGTTGTTTGCAGGATTAAGGAAACCCGAGGCAACAACGCTTATTGCAGCACCATCCAAACCGAGGGTTGCCAGCGGAGCAGCATAAGAAGCCACAGTGTTCATGCCTGTTTCATCGCGAATTTCAAGCACATAATCCAAGGTACCTAATTCAAGGTATCCTGCGAAATCCATGTACATAAGATCGTTTACGATTTCACCTGCACCAACTCCTGTTTCATAAACATCTACTGTTGGGGCATCGGTTGAACCGTGGTGTACCAATACGTCAGTCATATCCATCATATTTGCTGCTTCACGACCCATGCCATATACTGCGATGTCGAATGGTTGATTTGGCTCATATCCTGAGGCGCTCACGATGCCATCAGCAACAAGTATGTAAGTTTCGCCATCAGCTAAAGTATAGTTCATCGACCAGATTGGGTTTTCAGGACTTGTACTTTCAGGGCCTTGAATTGCAATTGTAAACTCAGTTCCAGCAGGAGCATCAACATAAGGTGAGGCTGTGCGGAAAGTAAAGTTGTCTAATAATAAGGTGTTATCTAACCACACGTCAACCACTGCGGCGGCAGCATCGGCCGAGTTGTGGATAACCTGAACGCGGGCTGTGGATTGAGAATTAACTGTTGTAAAGCTGCCTAATAAAATTGCAGCGAAAAGTGTAAAAATGCTTCTTAGAGTATTCATAGTAGTAATGATTTTGTTTAATTATTAATTTGATTTATTAAACACTCTAACGAAATTGTTTTTATATTGTTCAACGATAAACGAAAATAATTAAACAAAACTATAAAAATTTAACATTCTTTTAAATTTGGAGTGATAGCCATAAATTTAAGTTAATGAATATCAGTGAGATATATTATTGTTTTGATTGTTAAACAAATCTACAAATGGGATGTTTCACCAATTAAATTTAAGATCTATATTGTAACTGTTTAGCCGCTTTATCAAACTCTGAATAAAATGGTTACTACCATAGACCCCCTCTAACTCCTCCGCCAGTTGGCGGAGAGGATTCCTGCGCATTGGCCACTGCTGCGGCCAGTGCGGTTGGACTCCCTTCCCTTTCAGGGGAAGGGCAGGGGATGGGGTCATGATGATTTAGGATTCAATAATACCACCTAAATAATTACTCTATATTAATGGAAACATTGAAAAGTGATCAAAATTTGCCAATTGCGATAAATGAAGCCTGGGAATTTTTTAGTAGTCCGGGCAACCTTAAAAAGATTACACCCGCTTTTATGGGATTTGACATTACTTCGGATTATCGGGGAGAATCGATGTACCAGGGGATGATTATTACTTATAAAGTACGTCCGGTTTTTAAAATTCCTCTGGATTGGGTAACAGAAATCACCCATGTTGCTGAGCCGTATTTTTTTGTAGATAATCAAAAGGCAGGGCCGTTTAAGTATTGGCATCATCAGCATATTTTTAAGGAAATTGATGGAGGAGTTCAAATGACTGATATTGTGAATTATGCAGTGCCTATGCCTTGGGTCGGTTCGCTGGCGGAGTATTTATTTGTTAAAAATAGAGTGAATGAAATTTTTGATTTCAGACATAAAAAGTTGTTAGAAATCTTTGGAAAGTATTAAAGCGGATTTTTCGTTTCAAATCAAAAAAAAACCCGGCATAAGTCGGGTTAGGAAATTAAATTAAGGGGTGTAAGGGGGTTTTTTAATTTTCGTCTAATGCTTTGATGAGTTTTTTGCGGCTAAAAAATATTCTACTCTTAACCGTCCCGATCGAAAGATTTAAATGCTCCGCAATTTCTTTGTATTTAAATCCCTGGTGGTGCATCTGGAAAGGAATCCTGTGTTCATCCTGCAGTCCGCTAACAACCTTGGTTACTTCCTTGTGCGAAAGTGTTGATTCCGGATTGGCAGCCTCAGATAAATTACTTGAGTTTATGAAAAACAAATCTGCTGTGTTATCCACAATCATACTTACCTTACTGTTGCGTCGGTAATTGTTTATAAAGGTGTTTTTCATAATGGTGTATGTCCATGCTTTCAGATTGGTATTGGCTTCAAATTTATCGCGGTAGGTAAGGGCCTTAAGGTAAGTCTCCTGTACTAAATCCTTAGCCTCTTCCTCGTTTTGAGTAAGTGTGGTTGCAAAATATTTCAGATTGTCCTGCAGGCTTGTGAGTTGCTGATAAAATTCAATTGCGGCCATAGCTTTATAGTTTAGTAATTGATTAATAAACGTTTAATAACTTTTTTATTTGGTATTTCAATAACTTATTACTTAATTGTACAAACATAGTGTGTAAAATCGAACTTTATTTAATTTCATTCTAAATAAAGCTTAAAATTTAATGGTTTTTAACTGTTTAGAGAATTATTAGGTAGTTTCTAAATGAACAATTTTGATCTTTCTGGTTTGGTGGGATGCAGGTTAGGGTGTTTAATTTTAATTCTTGTTTTGTTTTTGATCAAAAAAAAAGCCCCCTTAAAAGGAGGCTCGTAAATGTTGTTTCGTATTCTATGCATAATCTTTAAGTGATGACATCAGTTTTTTTCTGCTGAAAAATATTCTGCTTTTCACTGTCCCGATCGACAAATCGAGCGTTTCGGCAATCTCCTTGTATTTAAAACCAGTGTGATGCATTTGGAATGGAATGCGGTGCTCGTCTTCTAAGTTGTCAACCACTTTGCTGATGTCGTTGTGTGCTAAAACCGAGGCGGGGTTGTTGCTGTCAGAAATGCTACCTGAGTTGAGGTAATATAAATCAGCAGTATTATCTAATACCATATTTACTTTTATATTTTTACGGTAGTTGTTGATAAAAGTATTTTTCATTATGGTGTAAGTCCAGGCTTTTAGGTTTGTATCGGCTTCAAATTTATCCCTGTAAGTAAGTGCTTTAAGAAATGTATCCTGCACAAGGTCATTGGCTTCTTCATTATTTTGAGTCAATGATTTTGCAAAATATTTAAGATTATCTTGTAAACTTGTTAGCTGTTGATTAAAATCCTGAGTTCCCATGATGGTATATTTTAGTGTTTAATAAATATGATGCAAAATTAAACAAAAAATTTTTGCTTGAACAATAAAAATCTAAAAAAATCTTAATATTATTAGTAACAATAATTAAAATATTGATAAAGAGGGATGTAGAAAAAAATCGCAAAATATAAAAGTTTAACAAAAAGTGTTAATAATTAAACATACTAAATATCATTCTTCAGCTCCCCTGCCGAGGTAATCAATGTGATATTATCAGGCAGGGTAATTTCGTTAATTTTAAACTGGAGTCCACTCACCAGAATTTTCTTGCCATCGAAATGCATCGACAGTTTGCTTAGATGATCATTAATGTCCTCATTGCATAGGCTGGAAGTAATAAATGTTACAATACCGAAAATATTTTGCATCGATGATATTTGAATTAAATCATCAAAAGGGACCATCTGCCCTAGGTAGATCACTTTGTGCCCCATCTTTTGGATGATGTAGGAGTAAAATAGCAAACCTATTTCGTGAAGTTCTCCATCAGGAAGGTAGAGTAGAAAAGTTTTTTTGTTTGCCGGATATTCGTTTGGAACAACTCCATCAATGGCAACTATCATTTTCTGCCTTATCAGGTTAGTCATAAAATGTTCCTGCCCGGGATTGATGGTGCCGATTTGCCATAAGAGTCCTACTTTATCGAAAAATGGAATGATAACCTGATTAAAAGTTTCTTCGAATCCAAGGTTGATAATCATATTGGTAAGATCCTTTTCAAATTTCACTTCATCCATATCGATCATGGCAACTACCAGGTTTTCGATTTTACTGTCGGAATCGAAGGATTTGTTGTTGATGCTGATTATTTTTTGACTAAGCTCATTGTTGGGCAAATTTGCAAGGCTCGAAATTTTAAATCCATGCCTGTTGAGGATTGAAATGTTCAATAATTTTTTCAAATCCTCATCGGTGTAATACCTAATATTCGTGGATGTTCGGCTGGGGGTAACTACCTGGTATCTTTTTTCCCAGATGCGAAGCGTGTGTGCTTTTACGCCGGTAATTTGTTCTAAGTCTTTAATTGAGTATGTTGGTGCTGCCATTGTATATTTTATTAATTATTTCATCTAACAACAAAACCCGTGGAATTGTTTAGGATTTACGCATCAAAACTAAACGTTTTTTAAAAAGAAAAAAATGTAGAAAAGTTTCAGGAGATGGATAGTTTTTCATTGTTGTCCGGGAAAAGTAATATCCCGTTTGCAGATTCTTCGCTTCACTTCCCCGAAGTGTCGGGGCAGGCTGTTTCGCACAGAAAGACAGATAATTACGGTTGTTCGGAGGGCGGCGAAGCCGCCATCCAAGCCCTCCCTACCATAAATTCATACAAAGCCTTGTCATTCTGAGTCCCGAAATTTTCGGGAAAGAATCTATTATAATTAACCGGACACCATTGATAATTTATAATCGATTGTCGGGCTCAATCCTTTTGGATAGAATTTTGAAATTTCCTGATTTGGATAACTTCAACAATCATAAAAATTAAATAGAGTATAAAAAAGTCGATGATAAAATTAGCTGCATCGTTTCTGAATATCAAAGCATAAATTATGATAATGGCCAGGAAAAACAAGAGTTTGAAACCTGTGGTAATGATGAAAACATTGACCGAACGCGAGCTTTTATTGATGCTTGCTTTTACCTGGTAATAAAACACCAGGTTGGTAATGGCAAGGAAAAATAGGATGAGCCATGGACGTGCCGGCGAATGTGGCAAGTCTTTAAAAAAATAGTTAAGCAAAAAACTTACAAGTAGCAGGATGACCGACAGGAAAGTAGTAAGTCTTACGAATTTATAAAAGTTTTTTTTAAGTAGATTTTCCTGCATAAAGCTTAAAATTATTTTTTCAAAAAATCCTTAATTGCTGTGTAGATGGCTGCTGCAACAGCAATCGTTGATAAACTAATAAGGAATATCGGGAATTTATTTTCCATCCAAATATCTATTTTATATCCGCCAAAAACACCTGCAAAAATAATTACAAGCATCTGGATGCCAATGTTCGAGTAGCGGATGAAATTATTTAAGGGGCGTTTTTTTTTGTCCGGTTCCTTCATTATTTTTTTGAGGCTGTGTTTGTTCGTGTGGTTTTTCGCCCATGGTGCATGTGCCGGTAAACAACGCGCCGGGTTCTATGGCAAGTTTCGTGGCCACAATATCCCCATAAATTTTTGCGCTTGATTTTAGCGACAACAATTCGCTAACAACAACTTTTGCAGATACTGTTCCTGAAATGTCGGCATTTTGACAAATAATATCTCCTTTAATATTTCCTGAATTACCAACTACAACTTTTCCTTTCGAATTGATTGAGCCCTCTAAATCGCCATCAATTCTAAAATCGCCATTCGATACAATATCACCGGTAATTGATGTTCCTTTTCCTAAAAAGTTTATGGTAGGTGTATTTTCATTTGTTTTCATTTTAGCCATTTTAAGTACTTTTTGTGCAAAAGTGATTTCCAAATTTTTGTCTTTTAATTCTTCGACAGCTTATGTTTATTACTTTTCAGTATTTTTATTCAAATAATTTCGCTTAAAGAATTTTAAATACTCTTCTATATTTTTTTCCCTGTAAAAAATGGGATAGTTATCAACCGATATAGGAAATACATTATTTTCAAAATCAGGCAACTGTGCATTAATGTAGCTGTTATTAAACACAGCATCATAATAGTCCATGGCCTTTCCGGCATTCTCAAAGTTGCCTACGGTAATAATCTGAATATCGCCCTGGTAAACAATACTATTTATCTTGAGTTGGGAAGTTTTGTAATACTTTGTATTAAAATCGGATACCCTGATTTTAAGTGCATTAATATTAATTTTTGATGCATCCACAAGCGCCATAAAAAAGTGAACCGATTCCGGGTTTGTTGCATAAACTGAAGATAGCAAAACGGTTTCTTCGCCGGGTTTCTTCCTTTCTTTACCGCCCTCGGCGAGCGGCTGTTCTTCCAAAATCATTTTCCCGGTTTCGTCGGGCCTGAGCCTGGCAAGGATGTCCTGGGCCAAAGGTGTAATTTCACTGCTTGGGAAGCTATCGACGAGCATTTGCAGCGAAACCGCAAGTGTATCTAAATCCTGAACTTTTCCGAGCGACATGGCTTTTAAAAATTCAAATTTTGAAATCAGTTTGTCCTTGGGGTACTTTTCATAAGCAATATTATAGTTGTTTATCACCATATAATACTGGTTGTTCATGTAGGCCTGGTAAGTATTTTGGTAAAGATTTGCGGCGGCATTGCGTTGGGCTTCTAAAACAAGGTTGTAATTTGGGTCAACAATTATCTTGGCATAGTCGCTATCAGGGAAATCGCGGACGATAAGATTTTTATAATAATCTGCTTTTTCAAGGTCGGGCACTTCCTCCCAGTTTTTATAAAGCTGGTAGTACACCAGTAGCAGGTGCTCATTTTCAGGGAATCCTTCGATAAGTTTTTCAAAAGCTTCGATGGATTTTTTATTGTCTTTTAATCCATCTTTATAAATGTAACCCATGTTATACAGGGCAACTTCGATAACTGCCTGCGATTCGGCAATTTTTTCTTCGGTTAGCGGTAGGTCCTGCAAATAAAACTCTCTTTTTTTCGGGTCTGTCTCCTTGGCAATGGCAGTGCTGTCGGCAGGTATCGAGTCGTTTTCGGCTAACTCATCTTCTTCCTCATCAAAGTTTATTATTTGCTTGCTACTAAGCCTCCAGAGGTCTTCAAGTTTTCTTCTTCCCCATTTTTTGGTGAATTCGCTAAAGCCAAAACTCACCGATTGTGGATTGGAAAAGTACCATGACCCAGATTGTTGCATCGTGCGGTTTTGCTGCCTATTGGTTTGTTCGAGCATCGAAAGGCTTTGGCGGCGCTCACGTTCTTCTTCGGCAAGGCGGGCTTCTTCTTCGGCTATTTTTTTAATTAGGACATCAAAAATTCTATTTCTCTGATCTTCGGGCATTTTTGCCAATCGTTGTAAACTGTCTTGTACCTCGATGGCCTGCAGATTAACAATCAAGTCGGTGAGTACCTCGGTTTTATCTTTTATTTGCTCATAATTTGGATATTCCTGTGGCAGAAACTGCATGGCAGTATCGTAATATGCCTGGGCAAGGCTGTAATCGGGTTGGTTAAATTGGATTTCGGCCAGTTTGAGCGATGATATGGCTTTTTGATAATCGTTTGAAACACTGGTAGAAACTGAGAGTGTCAGGTATTCGATACCTTTTTTTAGTTGTTTGTCTTTTAAATAGATTTCGGCAAGGGCAAAATAAATCTGGTCACGGTAATCTTTATTTTTATCATCCTTGAGCATCTTGTTTAGTTTTTTAACAATCATGCTGCGGTTGCTCGATTTGGCATCGTAGGTTTTGGCCAGGTTAATCTTGGCGTTAAATGCCATTTCATAAGTAGGGTTTTTGCGAATTACGAGCTGGTACAATTTTGCAGCCTGCTCAAGTTCGCCAAGTTCCTGGTAAACCTGGGCCAGGATAAACCTAAGCCGGTTTTTATCTTTTTTACGGCCGCTCAGTTCAAGGGCTCGTTCGAGGTATTGTATCGATTCGCCATATTTTTGCTGCAGGATGTAATAGTTGGCATAAACTTTTACAAATTCTTTTTCAAGTTTAGCCGGAGCCGATCCCTTTTTTATGCTGCTGTTCAGGTTGTCGAGCATTGATTCGGCTTTTTCAAATTCTTCGCTTTGGTTGTAAGTTCTGGCAAGCCACAACTCGGCTTCAAAACGGCTGTCTTCTTTGCTGTAACGGTTGGTTATAAATTCAAAAGTTCGCCGGGCGCTCGAAAATTCTTTTTTGTACAGGTACGATTTGCCGATAAGCATGTAACTGTCGTCGATCCATTTCACCCATTCCTTCCGGCTAAAATACATCGAGTGGCGCTGGATAACTTTTGAAGACTTTTCGATGGCGCGATCCATGTTTGGAAAAATGGCTTGAGCATCCTGCTTGTTGCCGTATTTGTAAATCGGCAAAACAACAGTGTAGTTGTCTTTCACATTTTTATCAAGCGTTCTAAGCCCCTCTTTAAAGCTTTCGTTTCCGTTCCAATAAGCGTTGTAATGGGCAGTTAGATTATGGTAGGTGCGGCGGGTAAAGCTATTTTTTTTGGTCGAACACGAGTAGATGGATAGTGTTGCTATCAGGATAATAAGAAGAAAACCTGCCCCAATCAATCGGGCCGGTAAACTAGTGTGTAACGAAAAACCAGAGTCTTGTTTCAAAATACTATTACTTGATTTGTTGATTTTTACACCAAATTTAATTCAGTGTATTTAACTTTGAAACCACAAAATTATTATTTATCCTTAGGGTAGAGGTGCAATTTTAATAAAGTCAGTTTATTTTTATTGAACTCTGCGAATTTAGTGGAAGTAAATAATGGCTAACACTGTAAACAGATTTCTCTGCCGCAAATGCGGCATCGAAATGACCCCGTCAACAGATTGAGTTGGGGGGAGGGGAATCGGGTGCTTAGCACCCGATTCCCCTCCCCCCACGACTATACCGGGAGCTTTGTCACCTCGAAGGAGCGAAGTCCCGCACGTGCGGGAAGAGGTCTGTTTAATAGTAATGTATTTAGCCCTTTACACAAACATAAAATTCGCAAGGATTTTTATCGGATCAATAAAACGTGGGTGATCCTGAATCCAAAGCAACACTCATATTGAATTATCTAAAATCCGTTCAATCCGTTTAATCCGATGATGATAAAGAATCCGCCTGCGGATTCATGGTTTTAATTAAATACTCGGATTAAAGCAATTTGAGTTCAAAACACGATATTTGCAAATTATTCGTTAGCAGCATTGATTTATGCAACATCAGAAACCCAAAAGAAAAAGAATTGAAAAACTCAGGCGACGATACAAGCTCGCCCTGCTGGATACCGATACTTTTGAAGAGAAGTTATCAATTAAATTAACACGTTTGGGGGTAATTCTGCTTACTTTACTTCTTACACTTATTTTTACAGTAATTACAATTTATTTAATTGCCTTTACTCCACTTAGAGAATATATTCCCGGCTATGCTGATGTAGATTTGCCCTCAAAAATGTATGCTTTGAACCGTAAGGCCGATTCGCTTGAAAATGCTTTTAAATTAAAGGATCAATATATTAATAACTTAAAAAGTATTATTAATGGCGATTCGATAGCCATCAACCCCAGTCTAATCACACACGGCAATATAAATTATGATACCATTTCGATGGGGATTTCAAGGGAAGATTCTTTGTTGAGAGAAGAATATGAAGCACAAACAAAGTTTAATCTTTATCAAAATCAAACCCTTAATTATTCTAAAGTTGATTTGGGTAATTTAAATTTTTTCCCGCCATTAACAGGAATTATTACCAGGGGTTTTAACCCGTCGCTTGAGCATTTTGGTGTTGATATTGTTGCCAACGAGAGTGAGGCTATTAGGGCAATTATGGATGGAATAGTAATATTTTCGGATTGGACACTCGAAACGGGTTACGTAATTGGCTTGCAGCATAAAAATAATTTGATTTCAGTTTATAAGCACAACTCAGTTTTACTAAAGCAACAGGGAACTTTTGTAAAAGCAGGAGATCCAATTTCGATCGTTGGCGAATCGGGCGAGCTGTCAACAGGCCCGCATTTACATCTCGAAATTTGGTACAATACAAAGCCAATTAATCCCGAAGAGTATATTTCGTTTTAAATGATTTTACCCCAACTTGGACAAGCCAAAACCAAACAGGCTTCAAAATTAAGTAGCACTTCACTGGTTTTGGCTCGCCCAAGTTGTTAAGCAAAATTTCTAATTTATTTTATTTAATCCAAAAACTTGTTTTTTTAAACTTTTCTTTTTGTGTTATAATAAATCAGAAATTTTGCACAAGTATTTTTCAACTCAAGTTTTGCCATTTTTTGGCAAAACTTGAGTTGAAAAATACTAAAATAATGTTGTTACATTTTTAAAATTTAATTTTTGATAAAAAATATAGCTATACTTGGATCGACGGGTTCCATTGGAAAACAGGCGCTTGAGGTGGTGAGGCAGCATCCCGGCAAGTTTTATCCCATCGTGTTAACTGCCCACAATAATCATCAAAAGCTCATTGAGCAGGCGCTTGAGTTTAAGCCAAAAGCTGTTGTAATCGGATGCGAAGGCTCTTATAAATTCGTAAAAGAAGCGCTCTCATCAAGTGGCATTTTGGTTTATGCAGGCAAAAATGATTTGAATAATATTGTGGGCCTCCCCGAAATTGATATGGTGTTGCTTGCACTGGTAGGCTATGCCGGCTTAAAACCGGTTATCAATGCCATTGAAGCCGGAAAGGATATTGCCCTGGCCAACAAAGAATCGCTGGTTGTTGCAGGTGAGCTCGTTAATAAATTGCAAAAAAAGCATGATGTAAAAATTATCCCGGTTGATTCGGAACATTCTGCCATATTTCAATGCCTTGCCGGCGAGTCATACAATAAGATCGAAAAAATTTACCTTACTGCTTCGGGAGGCCCGTTTTTTGGGGTCACAAAAAAATACCTCGAAACGGTAACAAAGGAGGAAGCTTTGCGGCATCCCAACTGGGCCATGGGGCCGAAAATCACCATCGATTCTGCTACCCTTATGAACAAGGGCTTAGAGGTGATCGAGGCGAAATGGCTTTTTAACCTTCAAGCCCACCAGATCGATGTTGTAGTTCATCCTCAATCGGTGGTTCATTCTATTGTGCAGTTTATCGATGGAAGCATGAAAGCGCAAATGGGCCTGCCCGACATGAAACTTCCAATACAATATGCTTTGGCTTACCCCGAAAGGATAGCCTCCAAATTCCCGAGGTTTAATTTTCTTGATTATCCGGAACTAACATTTGCCCAACCCGATCGGAATATTTTTCGTAATCTTGCACTCGCTTTTGAAGCCATGAATAAAGGAGGAAATCTTCCGTGTATTATGAATGCTGCCAACGAGGTGGCTGTGGATGCGTTTTTAAAAGGGAAAATCAAGTTTTTACAAATTCCTGAAATCATTGAACAAACCATGACTTCGGTTGGTTTTATTGCAGCCCCAAATTATGACGATTTAGTGGCAAGCAACGCGAGTTCAAAAGCTTACGTAAAAAATATATTTTTTAAATAGATAATAATTTTTAATGGAAATTTTAACCAAAGTACTGGCATTCTTTTTTAGTCTTTCAATATTAGTAATTGTTCACGAGTTTGGCCATTTCATCGCTGCCAAAGCATTCAAAACCCGGGTTGAGAAATTTTACCTCTTTTTTAATCCCTGGTTCGAGCTTTTTAAATTCAAATTAAAAGATACAGAATATGGACTGGGATGGCTTCCGCTTGGCGGCTACGTTAAAATCTCGGGGATGATAGATGAGTCGATGGACAAGGAGCAAATGAAAAAACCACCGCAGCCCTGGGAATTCCGCTCCAAGCCAAGTTGGCAAAGGTTGATAATTATGCTGGGCGGTGTAATTATGAATGTTCTGCTTGCCGTGTTCATATACATTATTGTTCTTTTTAATTACGGTGAAAAATACCTCCCCACCAAAAATTTAACCGATGGATTTTTCGTGATGGATTCGGTATTGATGGATGTGGGACTAAAAACCGGTGATAAGGTAATAAGCATTAATGGTGTAGAACCACCCGAACGATACAATGAAGTATTAATCGAAATGCTTTATTCCAGCAAGATGACTGTTGACAGGAATGGTAAAATTGTAGAAATTGATATTCCCCAGGATCTTGCCGGCAGGCTGTCAGAAAACCGCGGCACAAATTTATTATACCGCTTTCCTTTCCTTGTGGCTAATGTTCCCGACTCATCGCACAACGCCGGTTCGGGACTGAAAAAGATGGACATGATTGTTGGAGTTAATGGGCAGATAATAAAATATTATGATGAGTTTTCGCCCATTGCACAACAGTACAAAGGGCAGGTAATTACAGCCAATGTTCGGCGCGATGGCACCCCCTTAAATATTAACCTGTCGGTGAATGAGGATGGTAAAATCGGGGTGTTACCCGGTGGCCTCGATCTTTCTGAGCTGGAAAAATTGGGCTATTATAATCTTAGGAAAAAAAGCTTTACCATCATGGAATCAGTGCCCGCCGGGTTTTTAATGGCCAGGGAGCAAATGGTTAATTACGTGCGCCAGTTTAAACTGTTATTCAATCCCGATACCGGCGCTTACAAGGGCCTTGGGGGTTTTATCACGATAGGTTCTTTTTTCCCTTCAACGTGGGATTGGTATCGAATCTGGCAAATAACAGCTTTTCTATCCATCATGCTGGCCATATTAAACATATTGCCAATTCCGGCATTAGACGGCGGGCATGTAGTGTTTTTGCTTTACGAAATTATTACACGAAGAAAACCCAGCGATAAGTTTATGGAGTACGCGCAGGTTGTTGGAATGGTAATTTTATTGGCTTTGCTTGTTTTTGCAAACGGAAACGATGTATTAAGGTGGATTGAAAGTATTTCCTGATTTTAAGCAATATTTGTACTCTATTGCCAGTGATTATTGAATTGACCCATTTCTAACTTTTGAAGATCATTGCAAAATTTTCAAGCGATTAATTTGTAAGAAATCATGAGCCAGGATACTGATTTATTTTTTAACCCTGCATCCAATAATTTTTCAGAATACGCCCTCTTATTCAATAATATACCTTTTGCGGTTATTATTTCCGATACCAACGATCTTATTCTCTTTGCAAACAATCAGGCTGTTAAGTGGCTTAATCTAAATACTCAGGCTGAGGATGATGTTTGCATAAAATCAGTTTTTGGGAAAAATTATACCAAGTGGCAACAACTAAGGGCAAAATTAAATGTAGATGCTTCTGCTTCCTTCCGGGCAAATTATGGTACTGCTGAAATTAAGGAAATTGATCTCTTTTGTAAAAAAATAGTATTTCACAAACATCAACTCTTTATCTCTTATATCAGGGATATTTCTACCCAAAAACTATTGGAAGCCGACCTGCTAAACGAAAAAGCAGAGCGACAACTTATTCTTGATTCCATCCCTGCAATGGTTTTTGTTAAGGATACCGAAAACAGGATTCTTTCGATGAATCGTGCGTACCGCGAACTTACCGGTTTGGAGATGGAGATGGTTGCAGGTAAGAATGTAATCCAATTCATGGAGAATTTACAACTGGCCGAGGATTATTGGAAAGACGATCTTGAAGTAATCGAAACAGGCCTCCCCAAACGCAACATTATCGAACCAATGATCACCGATGAGCGGAGGTGGTTTATTACCGATAAAATCCCATACCGAAACCAGGACGGCAAGATTAAAGGGATTATTGGTTTTTCGATTGACATTACCGAGCGAAAAAATGCCGAAGATGCCCTGATGCGAAGCGAGAGGCGGTTCAGGCTTTTATTTGATAGTTCTCCCGACGGGATTGCAATTAGCAATTTGCAAGGCAAAATATTAAATACAAATACAGCCTTTAGAAATTTATTGAAATATGATGCCAACGAATTGACAAATTTATGTTTTCGGGATATAACACCGGATATTTATGAAAATTCGGAGCAGGATTTTATTAGTTCTGCAATTTATGATGGCATGGTATCAAAGATGTTTGAAAAGGAATATATTTCGAAGGATAAATTTCTGATTCCTGTTAATGTTACCTGCTGGATACTATTTGATGATGCAGGTAAGCCTCACCAATTGGTTGTTGCTGTTAAGGATTTAAGCTACCAGAAAAAAGCTGAGCAATTGGAAAGGTCGCTTCTTCAAAAAGAAAAAGAACAACTCGAAAAAGATCTGCAAACCAAAACCCAGCAATTGAATTCAAAAATAACACAGCTTATCGAAAAAAATCAACTTGTAAATAATGTGGTGGGGCAATTGGAAAAACTAAGAAAATCGGATCAAAATCAAATCGCTCAAAACATCAGCTCAATAATAAGGGATTTAAAAAATAATACGAATGAGGATTTTTGGCTGCAATTCGAAACCACATTTGGCCAGATTAATCAATCGTTTTACGATAATATTTACAAAGCATTTCCTAATTTAACTAACAATGAGCGCAAGATCAGTGCATTTCTTAAAATGAACCTTGCCACCAAGGATATTGCTAATATTACCCATCAAAGCATTAGGAGTATCGAGATGGCCAGGGCGAGGTTAAGAGCTAAACTTAATTTATCGCGGAGGGATAATCTAACAAAATTTTTAAATCAATTTTAACAGTTATGTGAAATTTGTGCAATTGTTGTCTAATCTATATTTGCTCTTCTTATCATCTTAAATAGCTTTAAAACAATAATATAAGAAAGTTTTACGACAAGGGCTTGTACTGTGTTTAATAAAATGTGCAATTTTTGTGAAATTAAAAATTTATTTTTTTCTTGTTTACCCGAAAGGATGATAGTATGTTTGCAACGACTAAATCATGGTTGTTTTTTAATAATTGGTTTTAAGGGGTAGTTTGGGAGTCAACCTAAAGCAGGGGGATTAAATCACGATATTTTACTCTAAATGTATCATTTTCCCCCCGCTCCCAAACTTTTTTTTTACCCTAAAAGATTTCCTATTTTTTCCATATTTTTCTTTAGATTTGCAGGATTCTTTAAATTTCAAAAAATAGCATTATGTTTCCCCCAAATTTATTATTAAAAAGAATGCTTTTTGGTAAATTTAGTTATCAATTTCAACATTCAGTTATCGAATCTTACCACGTAAAAACTCCCCAACAAAACTACCTGCGGCCATGTTCAAAAATGGATCCCCTCAATCATTTTCGAAAAGTATCGCTGCATCACTCCACGGTCGATAAATATATAAGCACTGAACAAATCAGCTTTGGAGATGTAGATTTTGGATTAACTTTTAAGCAAATCCGAAAATTCAAAAAAAAATTTAGCTATTACGATATTCAAAAATATGAAGAAATAGAATGGCGAAGGCTTGGATTTAAAGAACAAATTTTTAGTTACGGCGTGCGGAGGATTTATCATTTTATTAGTGATGAGTTTTTTTATGGTGAACTTTTTTTTCCTGACATCAGAAAAGTTGATCATTCAAAAATTGCCAGGTTTTTATTAGAAAAATATCTCGGAAAGGTCGATTATAAGCCAGGGAGCGATTTCAGGATTGATAACCCCGGTGCTTTTATTTTTTATGAAAATTCCGGGATTAATCTTTCGATAAAGTACATCTCAAAAATAAATGGTGAGATAAACGAAAAAATAAATAAACTCACAAAAGCTTCATCATTGCTTGTCAATTCCTCAAAATCTGATCTTGAAGCGATTTTGTAAATCCTGGCGACAATAAAATATCCTTTCCATTTTTTATTAAAAAATTCCAATTTGAGAAGCAATTCCACAAATCTGCAATATCATTATTATACTGACGTTTGCAGTTCATTAAAAACAAAAATTTTGTGTTTTATTTATTTTGTCATCAATTGAACTGTGCAGATAGATGTAAAAGTGTTTAATTTGTAGCAGATTTAGTAAGCGCTGTTTTATGATTAAAAAGATTACATTTTTTTTCTTATTGATTGGGTCTGTTATAGTGCAGGCGCAGGAGTTGCCTCATTACACGCAATACATGTTTACCAAAATGGCGTTAAACCCCGGGTATGCCGGGGCAGGCAATGGAATTTGCGTTACCGGTTTAGTGAGGCAACAATGGCTTGGATTAAAAGAATCAAGTTCTGATGCAGATGGAAATTCATCAAGCGTTTCTGTTGCACCTGAAACATATTTGGTGTCGGTACATTCCCCGGTAAAAGCGCTTCGGGGAGGATTAGGCGCTACCATAGTGCAGGATAAGATAGGGCACTTTAATGATATTTACCTCAACCTGAATTATGCATATCAAACCACACTTGGTGCCGGCGATCTTGGGATTGGAATTCAGCTAAGCCTGCTAAATAAATCCATCGATTTTGGAAAACTGGATCCTATTGTTGACGATCCCATTCTTAACAGTAAGGCTGATGAAACCGATATGTATTTTGATGTTGGTTTTGGTTTGTATTACAGGATTCCTGATAGCTATTATGCCGGAATTTCTGTGCTCCAGTTGCTTGAATCGGAAAAAAACGATGGAACAGAATTTAAACTTAAGCGTCAGATAAATCTTTTGGGGGGATTCGAGTTTCAATTCCCTAATACACCCGCGATCGATGTAATGCCGTCGTTATTGATAAAAACTGATTTGGCATCAACACAATACGACCTGACAACCCTGCTCAGGTATAAAAATAAGTTTTGGGGAGGTATTACCTACAGGTATCAGGATGCTGTTGCGCTTATCGTAGGCTTCGACTACAAAAACTTTAATATTGGCTATTCGTACGATATAAATACCTCGGCAATTGGAACAACCGGCACCCATGAAATCAGAGCCAGCTATTGTTTCAAAATTGAAATTGATAAAGTAAGAAAGATTTACCGAAATACCAGATTCTTATAATTTGTGGGCATTTCTCTCGTTTTAAAATGGCTTCGATAAAAAAATCAATAATACCAACGCTGAGAAAGGGCTACGTGAAAAATTATGTATTTAATTTTGCACCCTTTATAATACTAAAAATATCGCCTGAAACAGGCACAGCAAAAGAGATTCAAAATAATAACCTGAATAATTTACCATTATAATAAAGCATAGGCAAAGTCGTTACTCTGTTTGTAAAATCAGCAGTTAATATGAGAAAACTATTTTTTTTCCTTCTAATTACAGCCATAATCAGTAGTTGTAGCAATAGTGGCAACGGTGAATTGACCGGCGTTCAGGATCGTCCAAAATTCTACCAACCAGACCCTTATGGCATGGCATTTATTCCATTGGGAACTTATGTTATGGGGGTTGGTGAAGAAGATGTTCCCTATTCAAAAATTAACAGTCCGAAAAGGGTTACCGTGAGTTCATTTTATATGGATGAGACTGAAATTACCAATAATGAATACAGGCAGTTTGTTTATTGGGTAAAAGATTCGATGGTGCGATCGTTGCTCGGAGAAATAAACCCTGAAGAATATTTGATTGAAGAAAATGAAGAAACAGGCGAATTGTACGATCCCCCATTCTTAAATTGGACAACTGAGATTGACTGGCAAGATGAAGAAACAGTGCAAACAACCGAAGATTTATTCCTTCCTGAAAACGAAAGGTACTTTAGAAAAAAGCAGGTTGATACACGAAAATTAAGGTACAGGTATTTCTGGATAGATTTAAAAAGTGCCGCCAGGAAAGACTATTCCCAGGAAGCTGATGCCACAAACGGTAGTTTTGCAAATCGTCCGCAAGGTATGGACGACCGATCTGTTTATGTAAAAGAAGAAGTTATAAATGTTTATCCTGATACACTTTGTTGGATACACGATTTTCCATACAGCTACAATGAACCTTTAACCCAATCATATTTTTGGCATCCTACCTACGATCATTATCCTGTGGTTGGAGTTAACTGGAATCAGGCACGGGCTTTTTGCGTGTGGCGTTCTGCTCTTTTCAATGCTTATTTAGGTGGTAAAGGTCAGGCTGGATTAAATGATTTCAGGTTGCCCTCGGAAGCTGAATGGGAGTGGGCTGCACGTGGTGGTTATGAAGCCAATCCCTTTCCTTGGGGAGGCCCATACAGCAGGAATGCAAAAGGATGTTTACTTGCCAATTTTAAACCCAATAGGGGAAATTATGTTGACGATGGAGGCACAACAACGGTGATAGCTGGGCATTTTGACCCAAATAGTTTTGGATTATATGATATGTCGGGTAATGTTTCTGAATGGACTCGCAGTGCTTTCAATAAATCATCAAACGTTTTTACCTGGAGTTTAAATCCTGATTATGAATACAATGCTAAACCTGATGATCCTGTTGCAATGAAAAGAAAGGTTCTTAAAGGCGGCTCCTGGAAAGATATAGAATATTACCTGCTGGTTTCTACCCGCGATTACGAATACCAGGATACAGCCAAATCTTATGTTGGTTTCAGATGCATAATGCCATACCTTGGCCGATCAAAAGGAGATAATCCATCCAAAGCATCAAATGTTTATTAATCATAGTAATTCAAAATTTATTTTTTCCCCGAAACAAGCGCGTTAATGAAATCAAAAAAAGTTGAAAAAAAGCAAACAGCATTTTCAAAATTTGAAGATGCATTAGAGAGTCCTTTCTTCAGACGGTTCATGTCGGTAGCCTATGGGTTAGGAGCCTCTATTGTTATTGTTGGTGCACTCTTTAAAATTACTCATATTAAAGGGGCTAATGAGGCACTGTTTATAGGTATGGTTACCGAAGCAATAATTTTTGCTTTGTCAGCCCTGCAGAAACCCCACGTTGAGCCCGATTGGAGCAAGGTTCATCCTGAACTTTCCCATGATTATCATGGCGATGAAGACGAAACTGAAACCGTGAAAACCTCGGGTGGAGAAACAAATCAACTGGACGCAATGCTCCAGAAAGCAAATATTAATGAGGAGGTGATTGCCAGGCTTGGTTCAGGACTTAAAAACCTGAGCGAATCAACCAATAAGATTAGCGATTTATCAAAAACCAGTGTTGCAAATGATGAATTTGTAGATAGACTTAACGGCGCATCAAAATCAGTGGCCGGTCTTGCCGGTTCTTACGATAAAACCTCTGCTGCCCTTGCAAAAGAGTTGGAAGTATCGGGCGAATTTTCATCAAATGTAAAAGATGCCTCAAAAGCTGCTGCCCAGCTAAAGCAAGTTTATACTCAAACAAGTGATTCTCTCAAGCAGGATATTGATGCCTCGAAGATTCTTTCAAATAGCATAAAATCAGCATCCGAATCCGCTAACAAATTGTCGGAAAGCTACTTTAAATCTTCAGAAAGTATTTTAAAAAATATTGAAGAATTGAAAAAATCGACTGATAAAAATACAAATTTCAATAGTCAGTTGAATAAATTATCCGAAAACCTAAGTTCGCTCAATACACTTTACGAGTTGCAGCTCAAGTCGTCCGAACAGCAGTCGAAATCTTCTGCGCTGCTCAACCAAACCATGTCAAGATTTCTTGCTGATATGGAAAAATCAGCAAAACAAACTGTCAATTATCAAACCGAAATGGATAATCTGACCAAAAAGATGGCTTCATTAAATGGCATCTATGGAAATATGCTCTCAGCAATGAATGTTAAATAATGAAGTTAATCCTGAAAATATTTTCATAAATGGCTGAATATAAAGAAACACCACGTCAGAAAATGATTGCCATGATGTACCTTGTACTCACGGCATTGCTGGCATTAAATGTGTCGAAAGAGATGCTCAATGCCTTCCTGGTGGTAAATGATAGTGTGGAATTGACAAATGAAAATTTTACTCAAAAACTCGATGATACTTATAGTGCATTCGAAAAAAAGTATCAGAACGACCAGGTAAAAGTGAAACCTTTCTTTGATAATGCTATTGAAGCCCGAAAATTATCAAATGGAATGATATCTTATATCGATAGTATTAAATATGAACTGATTTCACTTACCGAAAAAGTGCATATTGATACTGCCAGAATACTTGACTTGAGTAAGGTTAAAAACAAAGATGATTACGACACACCTACCAATTTCTTTTTTCATGGGAGCGAAGATGGTTCCAAAGGTGCTGGTAAAGTGCTAAAGAAAAGGATTGATGATTTTCGCACTGCAATGTTTAACCTGCTTAAACCTGAAGAACGAGACAGGGTAAAAATTGGTTTATCAACCGATGGTGATTACAGGGATACCGAAGGTGTAAAGCAAAATTGGATTCAATATAACTTTTATCATACCATTTTGGCTGCTGATGTAGCAATATTAAATAAAATTAATACCGAGATTTATAATGCTGAATTTGATATTATAAACTACCTTCTTGTATCTGTAGATGCCAAAGACTTTAAGTACGATAAAATTGCAGCCAAAATTCTTCCAAAGCGGAAATATATTTTTATTGGAGAGGATTACGAAGCCGAAGCAATTGTTGCCGCTTATAGCACTACACAAAACCCCGAGGTTTTTATTAAAATGGGGGTCGATTCTCTGCCGGTGTCTCAAATGTCTTCGGCCATGCAGATTGATGGAGAAAAAGGGCTGGTGCATTTTAAACTACCCGGGACAACTGAGGGTATTCAAAAATATGCTGGTTTTATCAGGGTAAAATCCGGTACAGGAGATATCAACACACATTTTTTTAATGATGAATATACTGTTGCAAGGCCATCGTTAACGGTTTCGCCCACCAAAATGAACGTATTTTATATTGGCGTTGAAAACCCTGTTGATATTTCATCTCCAGGAGTTCCAAACGAAAAGATTACACCAACTATAAATATTGGGAAACTATATAAGAATCCACTCGGAGATGGCTGGCTTGTTAAAGTTGATAAAAAGCCACAAGGAAATGTTGATGCTATAATTTCCGTTACTGCCGAGATTGATGGTGAAATTAAGAAAATGGGAGAGATGAACTTTAGGTTGAAAAAAGTTCCACCTCCAACAGCTAAGGTGGCCGGGGTGATGGAAGGTAATGTTGATCGTGACGATTTATTATTTGCTCCGATGGTGATTGCTGAAAAAGCCGAAGGATTTGATTTTGATTTAAGCTTTACCATTGTTTCTTTTGATATGGTTATGTCGGTGGGTGAAAATTCCATTAGAAACACCTCCAATAATGGTAGGTTTTCGGAGGTAATGTTAAGGGATATAACAAATTCGCGCAAGGGACAACGAATAACCTTTGAACGAATAGTGGCGCGTGGGCCCGATGGTCAGGATGTACCATTAAACCCAATTAATTTAACAATTAAATAGATTGCATTATGCGTAATAAAAATTTTAAGTCTGCTCTGGTTATGCTATTTATCGTTTACTCGATGGCCGCATACAGCCAGCCGGTAAACCAGGATCGAATTGGACCGCCACTAGATAAAGCCTATGACCGGGTTCATATCGATGACCTGAAACCATTAACATATCCATACCTCAGAGAATCTGATGTTTTTTGGGAAAAAAGAGTTTGGCGGGTAGTCGATTTACGCGAAAAGATTAATCAGCCCTTATACTATCCTGAAACACCTCAGGGTCGTTGGCGCAGTTTAATGGATGTTTTATGGTATGCAGTACTTGGAGGAGAAATTACCGCGTATGAATACAATACTGCCACAGATAATTTTGAGCTTTTATTACCACTCACAGCAAACCAGGTTGAGCAAAACCTTAGCGATTCGGTGATGCGGAAGCAGCAGGACCCAAACGACCCGAATGCATTTATCGATGTAAAAACCCTGGACGAATTTGAGCCAACTGACGTGGTTAGGTTTTTAATAAAAGAAGATTGGATATTCGATAAACAACGCTCTGAAATGCAGGTCAGGATTTTAGGGATTTGCCCCCAGACACCTGATATTTTGGAAACCGGTGAATTGAGTGGTTATAAAAACCTTTTCTGGCTCTACTTTGACGAGATCAGGCCAATCCTTGCCAGGTCAGAAGTGTTTAATCTTCACAATAGCGCCAATCGCTTGTCGTATGATGAGTTCTTTCTTACAAGGCAATTTTCGAGTTACATCACCAAAGAAGATAATGTGTACAACCGTCAAATTCGTGAATATACTTTAGGGATAGATGCCCTGCTTGAATCGGACAGGATAAAAGAGGAACTCAGGAACTTTGAAGGCGAACTTTGGGTTTACTAAAATGTTTGTAAAATATTATTGATTTGAAACTCCTTACCGGCCTCCGGTAAGGAGTTTTTCTTTTACTTTTGTGTGATAAATACCAAAATAATGTCAGGCGATTTATTAAGTACATCCATCGAGTTTTTAAAAGGAGTAGGGCCGGCCAGGGCCGAACTACTTAAAAAAGAACTTGGTATTTTTACTTTTAACGACCTCCTCCATTATTTTCCTTTTCGCTATGTTGACCGCAGCCAATTCATTAAAGTTTCTGAGATTTCCAGCGATAGTGCTTATGTGCAGGTTAAAGGCAGGGTTACCGGGTTAAAAACCGTGGGAGAGGGGAGAGGCAAAAGGTTGACAGGATTTTTGCAGGATGGCTCCGGTTCCATCGAACTGGTTTGGTTTCAGGGAATAAAATGGGTTGCCCAAAAAATAAAGCCAAACCTCGACTATGTTGTTTTTGGAAAACCAAGCTATTTCAGCGGGCGTTACAACTTTGCCCATCCTGATGTTGAAGCTGTGGTTGATATTGAAGCTGGCCCCGAAGCTACTTTGCAACCCGTGTATAATTCCTCCGAAAAACTCAAAACCAGGGGCCTCGATGGTAGGGCCTTCGCAAGATTAACCAAATCTTTAGTTTCACAAATCGAAAATCAAATACACGAAACCCTTTCTGCCGAAATTATTACCAGGCTAAAGTTTATTTCGCGCCAGGATGCCATCATCAATATTCATCATCCAAAAGACCAAACCCTACTAAATAAATCCCTCGCCCGGCTAAAATTTGAGGAATTGTTTTTTATCCAGCTCATCCTGCTCAAACAAAAGTTTATCAGGACGACAAGTGTTCAGGGCCATATTTTTAAAGTGGTTGGAGATCAATTTAATGATTTTTATAAAAACCACCTGCCTTTCGAACTTACCGATGCACAGAAGCGTGTGATCCGCGAAATAAGAATTGACATGGGCTCGGGCAAACAAATGAACCGTTTACTACAGGGAGACGTGGGGAGTGGGAAAACACTTGTGGCTTTGATGTGTATGCTCATTGCCATCGATAACGGCTTTCAGGCTGCAATAATGGCACCAACCGAAATTTTGGCACAGCAGCATTTTGCAACCCTTAGTAAATTTTTAGGTGATTTGGATTTAAATATAGCCTTGCTCACCGGTTCCTCAAAATCAAAAGCACGAAAGCTGTTGCACCAGCAACTCGAAGATGGTTCCCTGAATATTCTTATCGGTACCCATGCTTTGATCGAAGACAAGGTGAAATTTAACAACCTTGGGCTGGTTGTAATTGACGAGCAACACCGCTTTGGTGTCGAGCAACGGGCTAAGATGTGGAAAAAAAATACCCTTCCTCCCCATGTTTTGGTAATGACGGCCACGCCTATACCACGAACTTTGGCTATGACGGTTTATGGCGACCTTGATGTTTCGGTGATTGATGAACTACCGCCGGGCAGGAAACCCGTGCAGACCCTGCATTATTTCGATAGCAAGCGTCCGCAGCTTTTTGGTTTTATGAAAAGGCAAATTGCCGAAGGCCGGCAAGTTTACGTGGTTTATCCTTTGATTCACGAATCGGAAACGCTCGATTTAAAAGACCTGACGGATGGCTATGAGAGCATTGTCCGCTCTTTTCCACTCCCTGAATATGCCGTGAGTATTGTGCATGGACAAATGAAAACAGACCAGAAAGACTGGGAAATGCAGCGCTTTGTAAAAGGCGAAACAAACATTATGGTTGCCACAACGGTTATTGAAGTTGGAGTGGATGTGCCAAATGCCTCGGTAATGGTTATCGAAAATGCGGAGAGGTTTGGCTTGTCGCAGTTGCACCAGTTGAGGGGTAGGGTAGGACGTGGTGCCGATCAGTCGTTTTGTATTTTAATGACCAGCTACAAGCTGACTTCCGATGGCCGCAAGCGGATTGACACTATGGTGGAAACCAACAATGGTTTTGAAATTTCCGAAGTAGATATGAAGTTGCGTGGCCCGGGCGATATGCACGGAACGCAGCAAAGCGGTGTATTGGAAATGCAATTGGCCGATATTATTCGCGATGAGAAAATCCTGAAATTTGCCCGCAACCTTGCCACCGAAATACTTGCAGACGACCCTGTATTGCAAAAACCCAAAAATGCGGTGTTGGCTGGGAGGCTGCACCACTTGCAAAAATACAAATACGATTGGAGCAGGATTAGCTAAAAAGTGTCGATCCACAAAGTCAGCTTTTATCAAGGAGAAAGAAAAATCCCGCAGATTTCGCTGATTAGCGCAGATTTATTCTGCGCAAATTAGCGCAATCTGCGGGAACATTCCTAAAAAGAAAGGTGCGAGTCAACGATCCTGTTCGTTTTTCCAGCCATTGTATTTTTCAACCACATCCGGAATTTCATCATAATTGTAAACCTTGTTCCTCACCTCCCGCCGCAGTTCGGTAAAATCATCTATCAGTTCGGCAAGTTGATTTCGATAAGTAATTTTTGTGAGTTTAAAATACTTCCCGGACTTACTTTCCTGGATATAAAAATTATATCCGCCACTTGCTGTTTGTTCATTTGCTGGTTTTGACAAACTTCTCGTTTTGTCGTTTGTGGCCAGCAGCCGGTAATAGCCATCGCTTATGAGCAGTGCGAAAATATGATATGCTGAAGCTTCGGCATTTTCGGTTTGTAGAATGGATTGATATTTTATGCTGTCGTTAATTACAAAACTTTTGATCTGCCGGGGGTAATAAGTTTTCTTTTTACCTTTCGAGTCGATGAACTTAACTTTTCCCGCTCCGGGTTTTATTTTATCGTTGATTTTACCTTCGATGGTATCGTTTTCGGGCGTGATAATAAAACCCGGTAAATATTTATTTTGGGCAAAAGAGAAAGTTTCAATTATTATCAAAAATAGAAATCCGGCAAAAGTCTTCATTATAAAAGTTTTTTATTCAGCTTTCAAAGATAGTAAAGCCGAACGATTGAGAAATTGAAATGTATTGTAGGTTTTTTTTTGTGGTGCTTGTTTATCCATAATCAGATAATAATTCAGCGAATCTTTGTAAAAGCAAAATCACGAATAACCCCCGACTGTTTTCGGTGTAAATTATAGCTATAAATATCACTATAAAAAAGAGGGGTGTTTGGGTCCGCTTCGCGAGCCCGCTTCGCCAGCCCGCTTCGCCAGCGAGGCGAGCGAGGCGAGCGAGGTGAGCTCGCCTCGCTGTAGCTCCGACGAAGCGGGCGATGCTAAGCCTCGCCCGGTTTATTATTGCAGGTTCTGCCTGCTGTAACTAAAAGAAACCTAAATTTAAAAAGCAGGCCGAGCCTGCTAAAATAAATACAGCTTAGGCTTAGCCTAAGCTGAACATACCGGAATTTTATTGACAGTCGAAAAAAATATGGTGCAAGGCGAAGAAAGCAGCCCGCCTTGCCCGCCTCGCTGTAGCTCCGGCGAAGCGGGTCGGACGAGGCAGGAGCAACAGGCAATATGGTTTTGAGTTTTTCAGCAAGCCCTACTTATCAGGAAAATTGAAATGTATATTATGATGACCTTTGCATTTCCGTATCGTCTCGGTTTTTCTTCTTTCATTTGTTAACTTTTTAAGTTATTAACAAAATTTTTGTCAACCTATATTATATAACGACAAATAACGATTAACCAATAACGATTAATAATTAACGAATAACGCTCACTGGCTGTTAATAAGTTGAGAAAAACTAAATAAAGAAAAGTATAAATCGAAATGTCAGATTTGACTATCATTGTCAAATGAAATTAATCAAGTGATATATCACAAATGAAAATGGACAAATCAACAGGAG
>Ga0208900_1000193_pt1 | contig 38255 bp, 26 predicted proteins | sample AntAceMetag02UKK_FD_184763 | JGI IMG/M metagenome (GOLD analysis project Ga0208900, IMG submission 184763) | Saline lake microbial communities from Ace Lake, Antarctica - Antarctic Ace Lake Metagenome 02UKK (SPAdes) (version 2) | ecosystem: Environmental > Aquatic > Non-marine Saline and... | reverse complement strand
AAGCCAAGAAAGCTGACTTTGGGCACTTCAAAGAGTTATTGTTTGAAGGCAATATAAGTGCAATCGTCAAAGAGGTAAAAACGATTTTTAAAATGCGATCTTCCAGCAATATCATGAAAAAATTAAAAAGTTACTTTGTGTCAAACGAAACCCGAATGCAGTACAAAAATACCCAGGATATGAAATTACCAATTGGTTCCGGCGTCATTGAAAGTGCTAAGCACCCATGCATATGTTTTTCGGTATTCCACAGAGATATACCGTTGATATTTATGGATTTTATTTTGAGGAATATATACTCGGGTACTTATCCGTCGTGTTGTGAATTTGAGGTTAAAATCTCCTGGCTCTTTTTGGAAACTCGATTTTGCAGAAATCATGCTGTATTTGAGAGCGCAACTTTTGTATGGTCGATGGCAATGTTTAAAAAACAATTGGGATAAATCATTGGTAAATGAGTTTAAGGCTTTGGCTTTAAATACAGCACTTTAACCTAAAACAGATAAATCTAAATTATTGAACTGCACCCCATCGAAAAGGAGTAAGTATGAGTCAGGAAAACACCAAAACAACAATTTTAATAGTGGATGACACACCTACCAATATCGATGTGATTGATGATATTCTTTCTCCAAATTATATAGTACAAGTGGCTGTAGATGGAAAGATTGCTTTAAAAATCATCGAGGAACAAAGACCGGATCTGATATTGCTCGATATCATGATGCCTGAAATGGACGGATTTGAAGTTTGCCGGCATCTGAAAGCTGATCCTGACACCAAGGATATCCCCATCATTTTTATTACTGCAAAAGATGATCTCGATAGCATTGTATCAGCTTTTGAGCTTGGTGCGGCAGATTACATCGCTAAACCTTTTAATCCTAAGGAGCTTTCCGCCAGGGTAAAAACCCATTTAGAGCTATATCGCTCGCAGTGCCAGCTAAAAAAAGCGAATGCATCATTGCGGGAAGCCAATGCTACCAAAGATAAATTTTTCTCAATTATCGCCCATGATTTGAAAAATCCGCTTCACAGTATGATAGGTTTTTCTGATTTGATGGAAAACCAATTTGATAAAATTACAGATGAAAAAAAGAAGAGATATCTACAAAATATTAGCTTGGCATCTAAACATCTATTTAAGCTACTCGTAAATTTGTTGGAATGGGCAAGGCTTCAAACTGGAAGAATTGAATTTGATCCCGCCCAATTTAACCTCAACACGCTTATAGAGGATGCCCTTAATCAATTGAAAGTACAGGCCGATCAGAAAGAGATTCAATTGAGTTCAATGATGGAAGTTTCGACTATGGTTTTCGCCGATTATAATATGGTGGATGCTGTAGTGAGAAATCTCTTATCCAACGCCATCAAATTTACACCAAATGGCGGACAAATTTTAGTCTCAAAAATTGAAAATAAGGATCATTGGGAGATAGCTGTGAAAGATAGCGGTGTCGGAATTGATCTGGAAGATCAAGAAAAATTGTTTGACTTATCCTCTAAGCATTCAACTTTTGGCACAAACAATGAAATGGGTACCGGCCTTGGACTTGGCCTTTGTAAAGAGTTTGTTGAGCGATGTGGCGGTCAAATATGGGTTAGCAGTGAAAAGAATGAAGGCAGCATATTTAGATTCACTCTGTCCAGAAGAGCTACTTGTGCCATTGTTGATTCCCGAATTAAAATAGGGTCGGACCAAGCAAATTCTTGCAAACCATTGTTAATAAACTAAAAAATTATTCAAAACCCTCAAAAACAGCTCTTAGCTGCCTCATTTTGATACCGAAATGAGCCATCTAAGGGGAACTCGACCGAAATCACATTAAAAAAACCCCAACAATCCAAATGAAGGCGGATAAACCGCTTATTTGGGGTGTTGTGCTGATAAAACAACATGGTTTCGGCAATTCAGGTGAAGATATGAAAGACGAAGTAAAAAGAGCTGACCTTTATTTGCGGACAGAATTTCCTCATTTTTTAACAGAGATATTCAAAATAGAGGGCCACAGCTACCAGATATTTGTGCATAATTATGAAGGTGACTTTGACAAGTTGAGCAAACAATTTAATCACTCAATCAAGCCAGTCGGAACTCCTGTTACCCTATCCAATATACCTCCTGTCAAATACGAAGAGAAAATCCCTCCGATTCAAGATAGCGAAATAGCTTTAAGCTTTGCAGGACTCCCCCTTACTGCAAGAGATCTGAAAAACTTACTTATTATCAAATTCCCAAATATAGAAATCCGTCACGTTGAAGGAGTTTCTTCTGACAAAAAGATCAAGGTTTTCACAGACCCAATTGATGACGACATCCACCGGCAATCATTGTTGAATTTTTTACACGAACTGGAAAGTTATTATCCTTATGCTTTAATCGAAGATGAAGAAGCGTCCCAAGCAGTTCTAAATGCGATAGCGCTAAAAGAAGAAGGACGTAAGAAAATCGCCGCATCAAATCCAAATATAGGTAGGTTAGAAGACTCGTATAACAATCCTGTGCTGAATTTATTTCCGAGTAAACTTAATCGACATAAAGTAGAGTTTGAGGAGAGAGATGAAACCTACTGGTTTGAACATGTACACGAAATATTCGAAGGCAAAATAGATAAGAGCGAAATAGTAGATTCAGATCTTTTGGACAACTGTTGTTATCTCGATTACGCAGGCTTTAAAAATGTCAACATTTGGAACGGCCTTATTCTGTTTGATTGCGTTTTTGTTGAGCTTCCTCTCCACCAAGGCATCACTTATTTTTGTGAAGATCAAAAAGTAACGCGAGATGAATTAATGTTTTTATGCGGGACCGGCAAGTTGATTTTTATCCTAACCCAACCTTACTTTCGCTACGATTTCGAATTCATCAATGAGATATATAAAGTGACTCCAAAGGCAATTCTATCCAGAAGAGCATTGTCATCATTGATTCTTTGTGATTTGGTAGAGATAAATAATAATTACATTCTCAATCGCCTAGACATTTATGACTCCATTCATGAATTATCTTCAACTTTTTCAGAAGTTTTGAATCTTGATTTCGATTCCGTTTACAACCTTTTCACATGGCCCCGAAAAGCATTGAGACAATCTTTTGAGTGCATGCTTTTTGGAAGTACAAAAAGAGTCGCCAGTTTTGGAATTAATAATGTTTTTAAATACTTAACAGAGAATTTGGATAGGAAGGACATTGAGTTTGAATTCGTTATGAATGCGGAAAAAGTACATATCTCAAGCGCCCTAAACTCATTTTATTTCCCGGTATTTATTGATGAGCTATATTCGAACAGAGCCTCTACTTCATTAATGGGGAATATGATGAACCTCTTTAAAAATTCTTCGGAACAACGTCTCGCTACCTATATTCATTTTCATGACGGTCATCAGGAAGTTTCACCGGTTTTGCCCGCTGTTGCTTTAATAGAAGTAAATGAATTTATTTCTGTCACAGAGATAGGAGAAATCTCTAAGCATTTATATTCCGGGGCAAACTTTAAGTCCATAATTTCCTATCTTAGTAAGTTGACTCAAGAGGAACGCGAAACAAAGGTTAATGAATACAATAGGCTTATTCAGGCAGAGACAATTAAAAATAAAAAAACATCGACTGCGATTGATTTCGGACTTTCTTCGGGTCTGGATACTGCTGGATTTTTTGTGCCATTCCTCGGCACTGGACTTAAATCTGTAGATATAATAGCCAAGAAACTTAACCTAAAAAATATCAAGTATATTGAAAAAGTTAGACGCGCCCTTTCTGTGATTAACCCTGAAAAGATTGATGATAGAAAGGTAGTATCTTTTTTAGCCAAAATAAGCCCTGTAGCGAGGATTAAGAAAGACTACAGACAATAGGCACAACAAAAAGCTGCACTGGACGGGAATTCCGCTGCGCTCCATTCCCGTTAGGGTAAGCACAGTGGTTAATAAATTAAAAATTATCAGAATGTACGGGGCGCATTCCCATTTTCCCGGCCCCATCATATAACCCATTGACTTCATTAAGTCAGCATCTCATTGATCCAAAATAAAATATCTTGATAAATCAAAGAATTGAATCTATAACCGGGAAAATGGGAATGCGCCCAGCGCGAGTACATTTTATAGGTAAGGATAGAAATGAAACCTGGAGAAAAAAATATGGAACAAAATTCAGAAATAATCATTTATACGGATACGAATGGGGCAACTAAGCTTCAGGTTCAGTTGGAAGATGATACCGTTTGGCTGACACAGGATCAGATGGCCATGCTTTTCGGGAAAGCAAAATCAACGATTAACGAACATATTAAAAATATTTATACTGAAGGAGAGCTAGAAAAAAAACAGACGTTAAAGAAATTCGGAATTTCCGAATTTCAGCAAAAAGCTCCGAATTACTATAATCTTGATGTCATCATTTCAGTGGGCTACAGGGTTAAATCAGTACAGGGAACAAAGTTTCGACAGTGGGCGACAAAACGGATTCATGAGTACATTGTAAAAGGGTTTACAATGGATGATGACCGTTTGAAACAGGAAGGGGCAAGATCAAGATATTTTGAAGAACTTCTTCAAAGAATCCGGGATATCAGAAGCAGTGAACGAAATTTTTACCAGAAAACAACCGATATTTATGCCACCAGTATTGATTATAAAAATGATGACGCATTAACCAAGGAATTCTTTGCAACCGTACAAAATAAAATGCACTATGCTATCCACGGTCAAACAGCCGCAGAGATGATAAGCCAGAGAGTTGACGCAGATAAACCATTTTTAGGACTTACCAGCTTTCAAGGCAAATATATAACCACAAGAGATATTACAATTGCAAAAAATTATCTTTCAGAAGATGAATTAAAACAACTTAATCTCATAGTCTCCATGTATCTTGATTTTGCCGAACTCCAGGCGACAAACGGCAGGTTAATGAAAATGCACGACTGGATTCAAAAACTGGACGATTTTCTGCGAATCAGTGAGAAAGACCTTCTAACAGATGCCGGAAAAGTCAGCCATAAAAAGGCTGTTGAAAAAGCAAAAATGGAATATAAGAAATACAGAAAAGCAGAAGATAAAAAACATATCTCTGATTTTGACCGTGAAATGAAAAAGCTATTGAAAGATGGTAAAAGCAAATAACAAAAAAAAGCTGCCGGCCTTTGGAATCAGATGAACTTTTCATTAATAAAAAGATTTTTAGGGTAACAAGGAAGTAACATGGTATTTAAAAAGGATGAAAGTACAGGGAAAAGTATAGCCACAATCCTGAAGGATGGAAAAACAAAAAACTTTGATTGTTCATTTTCTTCATGCACTAACCCTGTGTGCACCTGTAAATCTATTGATATTATCCTTACGCCTTTACAGGAAGAAAACCTAAACAGGCAGATTTTGTCTTTCCACCGGGTTGATATTGATCTGATTGAAAAGAAGCTGAATTATGAAGCAGAGAATAAAATGCCTCTAAAAGATTCGGCATTTGCAAACCTGTTTTTATCCCAGTTAAACGATGACGATTTTACTTTTTTATTTAAAAAACAATTTGCCTTTAAGAATCAGATTACCGAAACGGCGAAGATTGATACCATTGAAGGGCTCTTTGATTATGAGGCAGTGGAGCAGGAAGGATTAATGTATGCTTACAATGATGTCCTGCCCTATGGTGACCAGATGCAAGTCAATATCAATGGTGAGGATTATTTGATTTTTGACCAGTATTGCCTGCTGCCTAAATGCTCATGCACGGATACTAATCTGGATATTGTATCTGTCAAAAAAACGAATGGGGAAGCAGAAGAATTGTGTTCCCTGACATTAAAATATGCCAAAAAACGTTGGGGAATAGCTGAAGGGCCTTCTTCTTCAATAGGTTTGGGAGCAATCCGATCTGATATAGAGAAGCAAAACACCGATTTTTACAAGCAATTACTCATCAGGCATAAAAAACTGAAAGCCATCTATCTAAACTGTAGACAAAAAAACTTTTCACCTGTTCAGCCCATAAAAAACTTGAGAATCGGCAAAAACGATCCATGCCCGTGCGGCAGTGGGAAAAAATTTAAAAAATGCTGCTTGTAATTATACGGAATTCCGGGACTCGAAAATCAAAAAAGAAAAAGAAAGAGGGTCAGGTCTGTCGTTGACTTTTAGTCTGTAAAAAATTCCAACAACGAAAATCCTGACGGGTAAACCGCAGATTTTCATGTTAACCAGGACGCCGGGCGCGGGGTGGACAATCGCCCGATTATATGCTACCGCTAAAGCTTCAGCGGCAGTAAGGATGATAGTCCTTCCCACTTTCCTCACGCCTATTAACAAGCCGCTGCACGTAGGCGAGATAGTGAGCTAAACATTATGGAAGGTATAAAAACATGAATAAGAAAATAGTCCTTATTTCATGCGTAAGCAAAAAACTACAGTATCGAGCAAAGGCAAAAGATCTTTACATTAGTACGCTTTTTAAATTTAATCTCAAATACGCCAAGAGTTTGCAACCTGATGCTATCTATATTCTTTCAGCAAAATACGGGCTTTTAGATATGGAACAGGAAATTGAACAGTATGAGCAAAAGCTCAATACTATGCCCGCATATGAAATAAAAGAGTGGGCGCATAGTGCTCTTCTGCAACTTGTTAAGGTCGCTTCCTTTGACGAAACAGAATTTATATTTTTAGCTGGTGACAAATATCGAAAATACTTTTTGCCGCATATTAAAAATACACAAATCCCTCTTAAAGGGTTAGGTATTGGTAAACAACTTCAAAAACTTAAGGAACTTACTACATGAGTTTTACATGTGAAGCTGTTCATAGTTTGGCCCACTCACTTGAAAGGCACTACTTTCCATTCGAAGAAGCAAAAATTCCATCCAACGGTATTTATATTTTGTTTCAAAAGGGGGAGAAGGGTCATCAAGGAGATAGAATTGTTCGGGTTGGTACTCATACAGATGTGAATCAACTACGTTCCAGATTGAAACAGCACTTTATGAATGAAAATAAAGACCGAAGTATATTTCGGAAAAACATTGGGCGTGCGTTTTTAAATAAAATAAATGATCCGTTTCTTAAATTCTGGGATATTGATCTCACAACAAAAAAAGCCAAAGAAAAATATTCCTCACTAATTGACGCCGATTATCAAAAATTGATTGAAGCTCAGGTCAGTGAGTATATCCAAAGTATTTTTTCGTTTTGTACTTTTGAAGTAGATTGGAAAGAAGATCGGTTAAAGATTGAATCGAAGGTGATTTCCATAATTTCTTTGTGTGAGGATTGCAAATCATCAATGACTTGGTTAGGTCGTTCATCTCCAAAAAAGAAAATTATTAAAAGTGGATTGTGGCAGGTTAATGAACTGTACAAAACTCCATTTGATAACATAACTATTGCGGATTTTAAAAAGTTGATATCAAAGCCGAGGATTGACAAAATGAAGAAGGATAAAAACAAAATATTATCTAAGACCGGGAAAAAAGAGACATCCATTGTCCGATCCTCGGCTGCTGAGTACCTGACATTTATCGCAGCAAGTGGTAAGGGAGGCGTTGAGGCAGTTTATGCGGATGAAAACATTTGGCTGACCCAAAAAATGATGGGCGTTCTCTATGATGTCGAGACGCATACTATTAACTATCACCTGAAGAAGGTGTTTGCCGATAGTGAATTGGAAGAGGATTCAGTTATTCGAAATTTTCGAATAACTGCCGCAGACGGTAAAAATTACAATACCAAGCACTACAATCTTTCGGCTGTCATCGCTGTCGGCTACAAGGTCAACTCAGAACGTGCTGTACAGTTCCGCAAATGGGCGACAAAAATTATTCAGGAGTTCACCATCAAAGGCTATACAATGGATGATGAACGACTGAAAAATGACGGGTCTGTCCTTGGCAAACAATATTTTGAAGAGCAACTGCATCGTATCCGGGAAATTCGTCTGAGTGAGCGTAAGTTCTACCAGAAAATTACCGATATCTATTCGACGTCCATTGATTATGATCTAAGAGCTAAAGCCACGAAGCGTTTTTTTGCGGCAGTACAAAATAAGCTGCACTGGGCAATCCACGGCCAGACGGCTGCGGAAGTGATTGTGGACCGTGCGGATCACAAAAAAGACAATATGGGGCTGACCACCTGGAAAGACGCTCCAAAAGGTAAAATTCAAAAGTTCGATGTCAGCGTGGCCAAAAACTATCTGACCGAAAATGAAATGGCGCAATTGCAGCGCTTGGTTTCTGCCTATTTGGATGTTGCGGAAGATATGGCATTGCGGCAAATCCCAATGACGATGCAGGACTGGGAGAAACGCCTCAACCGGTTCATCGAAGCGACAGACCGGAAAATCCTGCGGGACGCAGGAAAAGTCACAGCAGAAATTGCCAAAGCCCATGCTGAGAGTGAATTTGAGAAATACCGCATCATTCAGGATCGCCTATTTGAAAGTGACTTTGACCGGATGATCAAGCAGTTGGAACCGAAAGATAGGGATAATGAATAGAAAAGTTCAGGGCATGAGGTCGGGGACATTCCAACCAACCAAGTGAACCGGACAAGCCGGTTATTTGGGTCGTTGAACGCGGTGCCGGTCAGCACCGCGTTATAAAAAAGTAAACCAATTCAACTGCCTGACCCTTCATGGCACTTCACATAAATTTTATTGACATAACCGGAAATTCTAATTATAATTGTAGTAAAATGCATCATAAAGATGCTAATTGCGTCAAAAGAAGGAGGTTATGATGGCCACGGTATCCTTAAGAATTGACCAAGACTTGGCGTTTCAAGCGGAACGCGAAGCCAGGGTTCAGAATAGATCAAAAACAAAACAACTTGAGTACTGGGCAAAATTAGGCAAAGCCATTTCATCTAAATTGAATATTGCAGATGCTTTTGCCGTAGCACAAGGCATAAAAACGATTAAATTAGAGGTCACCTCATCTGTTCAATCGGTTCCTGTTGATTCAGATGCTATATTTAATGATCTCGAACGGGAACGGGCTGAAGGACTGATTGGCAACAATGTAACGACTGCCAAAATATATTATGAGGCAAGTGTTGAGCAACCTGGTTATCTTGATCGAGTGAATTCTACCACTGGAAAAAGGCAGACCGGTTCCTTTGAACACGGTGAATTTAAGGCGCTCTAATGTTGAATTTCAAACAGCTATGGGTGTTGACCGGCGGAAATGGTGCAGGTAAATCTACATTTTACAATCTGTATCTTGCTAAATACGGAATCAAATTTGTGAATGCTGATTTGATAGCCAAAGACTTAGATTCTCAAAATACGGAAGGTGTAAGCTATCATGCGGCAACCTTGGCTGCTAAAATCAGAGAAGACTTGATATCCCAAGGAGTGTCTTTTTGTTTTGAAACAGTCTTTTCTCATGAATCAAAAATTGATTTTCTTGCTCAGGCAAAGGCGAATGGCTATACGATCATCCTTGTATATATTCATTTGTTTGATTCAAGTCTGAATGAGGCAAGAGTCAAACAACGTATCTCAGAGGGAGGGCATAGCGTTCCAATCGAAAAAATTCATTCTCGGATCCCCAGGACTATGCAACTTATAAAAACAGCATTCTCTATAGTCGATGAAGCCAGAATCTTAGATAATTCTTCTAAAGCCAATCCATTTCAACAAATCATTGTTATGAAGTCCGAAAATTATGAATCAAAAGCAGATCCCCTACCTGACTGGGCAATGGATCTGCTTCCAATATAGCAAAAATTCAACAAGGAATATGCTATCGGACAAGCCGCAGATGTTCAGCGTTCACGCCGCTCCGCTCATGAACAAGGAGCTGGACGGAGTCACCGTGGGCCTCACAACCAAACTGCGTTTGCTTGTGAGGCCCACGGTGCCGGTCAGCACCGCGTTAACATTATTCGGGGTTGATCATAAGATGGGCCACTATACGGGATAAAAAAGAACACTCACCGCAAACGCTTGGAATAAATCTACCCAGAAGAAAGATATTGTTAAGGCAAAAGAACTTTTGAAACAGTTGGAGGATTAAATCATGCCCCTTAAAACACGATCATTTGATGTAGCCGAATATTTGGAAACCCCGGAGGATATTAAAATTTTTCTTCAAGATGCCGCAGAAGGAACCCCGGAAGAGTTTATACACGCCCTTAACACATCTGCCAGAGCCATGGGAATGACCGAGGTTGCAAAAAAAACAGGTGTCACCAGAGCCAGTCTGTACAAGTCTCTTTCAGAAGATGCCAATCCCCAATTCAAAACTATCAGTAAGGTGCTTTTTTACCTCCCCCATCGCCAACGCCTATTAACAAACCATTACAGGGAACATAGTCGCTGAATTAAAAGTTGGACGAAGCCCTTTGGGCGGAGATGGAGACAAACTGTACTTTTACCCAAGGGAATTTATCGCACCTGACTCACCCGACAAATCAGGTTCATCCAACAAATAAGTTGAAGCCGGACATTGCAGCATTTTTTTGCGGTGTGGAAGCCGCTTAACTTAACGTTGCCAAAAAAAATAAATACTATCAACGGGACAATAAATGATGACTACGGAATGGGAAGTAACCGTAGTCCATAAAATAAGAGAAGCATCAGATGGCATAATTTTTATTGATGGCAAAATTAATTGGGATAGGTATCTTGAAGACCATTCTCAAAAATTTGAAATTCATCTTGTGATGCTCAACTACACAATAATCGAAATCAATATCTACTATTTGCACCACCGTAATGCTTAAGAGTAGATGGGGTGCAATCTCTAATTTAAATTTTGAAGAATTGTATGATAAAAATAATTTTTGAAAAATATACCATCAATAAAATCAATAAGTTATATTTGCATAAATTATACATTAATGGTTTCGGGAGTACTATTTTGAAACAATCTAAATTATTGAATTGCACCCGAGTAGATGTTGGTGTCTTATCGTTATGTATCATCAGGTATCATTTAAAGGACATTTGTGATCAAAAAACGCGGATCGGGGGACACCATACTTAATTTCAACAAGTGAAATGCTGACGGATAAACCGTAGATTTCAATGTTACAGGACGTCTGGCACATGATGGTAACGGGCCTGCTGGCTTTAAACAGTTGAGGGGTTTTAAAAACGCCTTGGATTGTCTTCTGAAAAATGTGGAAAAAATAAATTCAGTTCACTTCAAACACAGCGGGATATAAGCATGATCTTTTAAAATACTGTGAATATGGAAACGATCAATGGGAATTTAATTCCGTGACTTTGATTTTTAAATAATTTTATATGAAAGAGTAGATACGTCTAACATTCTTTCATGCTTCTTTGTGGGTAGGCCGAGGCCAGAATACGGTCTGCCTGTGGCAGTTATATTGAACACCTCACAACAATCTACAGAATCATCACACATAATTATTAAATGGAAAATATAGCTTATTGAGGAAGAGTTCCATAAAAAAATATGAGAGGCAAAAATAATGAAAGGCGCTTTAAATAAAATCAGCATCAAAGGTTTCAAGTCCATTAGAGAGTTGAACGATTTGGAGCTGGGTAATCTAAATATTGTTATTGGTGCCAATGGAGCCGGGAAAAGTAATTTTGTTCAGGTTTTTCGAATGCTGATGGCAATGACCCGGAAGAACTTTACAAAGTTTATTCTTGAACAGGGTGGTTCAGATAATTTTCTTTTTAATGGCCCAAAAATAACCCCGGAAATTGACATAGCATTTGAATTTGAATCTTTCAGTTCTTATTCAAAAGGCTCTAACCATTACCGGTTTGAACTAACCCCAACGGCAGATGAAAGGTTTTTAATCAGTGAGGAACGTAAATATGTAACGACTAGCTGGCGGACTTATGGAGGCCCTTCTGAAGAAAGTCGGTTATATGATGAACGCAATGAGAAATCGATGAATGGAGATTGGAATGGTGTCGGTCATTTTGTCTATCAATCAATTTCCGACTGGATGGTTTACCATTTCCACGATACCAGTTCATTGGCCCCTATGCGACGGTCAGAAATTATTGAAGATCATCATACTTTAAGGGGAGATGCCGCAAACATTGCTCCGTTTTTGTTGAATCTCAAAAGCAACGAATCTTATAACAAAAACTACACTGATATAGTCGATGCAATTCGTTTTGTGACTCCTTTCTTTGAAGACTTTCGACTTGATGTACAAAAACTGGGTGAAGCTGAAAAGACAAAGCTTAGCTGGACGCAAAAAGGTTCTGACTTTCCAATGCAACCGTATCATCTTTCCGACGGTTCTATTAGATTTATCTGTCTTGCTACAGCGCTACTGCAACCATATCCGCCATCAACAATTATCATCGATGAGCCGGAGCTTGGACTTCATCCTGAAGCAATTTCCATTCTGGCTGAATTGATTCAGGTCGCTTCTAAAAGGACGCAGGTTATTGTGGCAACTCAATCCCCGGCCCTTGTGGATCAGTTTGCCATTCAAGATATTATTGTTGTCAACCGCGAAGATGGGTCGTCAACATTCAAGCGGCTGAAGGAAGAAGACTTCTCGGAATGGTTGAAAAACTATTCTATAGGTGAACTCTGGACAAAGAATGTAATTGTCGGAGGGCCGGTCTATGAGTAGTTGCATCGAGGTGATGGTTATAGTTGAAGGGAAAACCGAAGAGGTTTTTATCAAAAAACTTGTGAGTCCATATCTTGCACGGAACAATATTTTCATGCATGCCACACAGATTTCAAAACCGGGTCAAAAGGGCGGAGATGTTAAGTTCGTAAGAGCCAAAGAAGATTTTGGAAATCATTTAAAACAAAGGCCAAATACCTATGTGACCTTGTTTGTTGATTATTATGGGATAAAATCAGACTGGCCTGGAATAAATGATGTTCGTAAGGGAGCAACGCCAAAAGAGATCGCAGAGACAATCAATGGGGCAACGAAGGCAAAAGTAGTCAACCTGTTTGGTGATCAACGAGCAGATGAACGCTTTATTCCTTTTATTGCAGTCTACGAATTTGAAGCACTCCTGTTTAGTGATGCAGAAATACTTTCGTCCTGCATAGGGGTTAGTACATCTCGCGTAGACGATGTCCTGACAGATTTTGGAGAACCTGAAGCGATTAACAACAGTCCTGAAACTGCACCATCAAAACGGCTTGATGCATGGTCAAAAGATAGTAAATTTCGCAAAATAACAACTGGGATAACAATTGCGCAGGAGATTGGGATTGAAAAAATGAGAGAAAAATGCCCGCTTTTTAATCAATGGCTGATAACATTTGAAATGATACAAAAGAAATATAGTAGCTAAAAAAATGTTAAATAAATAAGGCATAACCAAGCATGGCTTATAATTGCATAGGCAACGCCAAATGGGGCGATGATATTGGCGCTTCTTAAAAAAATGAAAGATATCAACTTTAAACAAAAAAATACTGACGGATAAACCGCAGATGTTGGTGTTTGTAAAAAGCTAAACCAATTCAACTGCCTGCCCCCTTCATGCTACTTCACATAAATTTTATTGACATAACCGGAGACGCTAATTATAATTGTGGTAAAATGCATCATAAAGATGCTAATTGCGTCAACAATAGGAGATTATGATGGCCACTGTATCTTTAAGAATTGATCAGGACTTGGCGTTTCAAGCGGAACGCGAAGCCAGGGTTCAGAATAGATCAAAAACTAAACAACTTGAGTACTGGGCAAAATTAGGCAAAGCCATTTCATCTAAATTGAATATTGAAGATGCTTTTGCCGTATCACAAGGCATAAAAACGATTAAATTAGAGATCTCTTCATCGGTTCAATCGGTTCCTGTTGATTCAGATGCTATCTTTAATGATCTCGAACGGGAACGGGCTGAAGGACTGATTGGCAACAATGTAACGACTGCCAAAATATACTATGAGGCAAGTGTTGAGCAACCTGGTTATCTTGATCAAGTGGACTCTACTACTGGAAAAAGGCAGACCGGTTCGTTTGAACACGGTGAGTTTAAGGCACTCTAATGTTCAATTCCAAACAACTATGGGTGTTAACCGGCGGAAATGGTGCAGGTAAATCTACATTTTACAACCTGTATCTTGCTAAATACGGAATCAAATTTGTGAATGCTGATCTGATAGCCAAAGACTTAGGTTCTCAAAATTCGGAAGGGTTAAGCTATCATGCGGCAACTTTGGCTGCTAAAATCAGAGAAGACTTGATATCCCAAGGAGTGTCTTTTTGTTTTGAAACAGTCTTTTCTCATGAATCAAAAATTGATTTTCTTGCTCAGGCAAAGGCGAATGGCTATACGATAATCCTTGTATATATTCATTTGTTTGATTCAAGTCTGAATGAGGCAAGAGTCAAACAACGTATCTCAGAGGGAGGGCATAGCGTTCCAATAGAAAAAATTCATTCTCGGATACCCAGGACTATGAAGCTTATAAAAACAGCATTCTCTATAGTCGATGAAGCCAGAATTTTAGATAATTCTTCTAAAGCCAATCCATTTCAACAAATCATTGTTATGAAGTCCGGAAATTATGAAGCAAAAACAGATCCCCTACCGGAATGGGCAATGGATCTGCTTTTAATTTAACAAAAATTCAAATAGGAACATGCTGTCATGTTCAGTGTTGGACTGTAAAATAAGCGAGGTTCAGTCATTTAGACCTTGTCTGCCGCTTTTAACGCAGCCACCACTTTATCCGGTGTGGCCGGCAGATCGGTTATCAGTACACCACAGGCATCTTTAATGGCATTGATAACCGCCGGTGCCGTTGACACCATGGCCATCTCTCCCACCCCTGTTGCTCCCAGTGTTCCCCGGGTTCTGGGGGTCTCCTGGATCACCGTATCCATATCAAATGAGGTTTTCATGGTGGGGAACTTAAAGGTGCGCCAGTCCGTGGTTTCTCCGGCGATGAACTCTTCCCGGAGGGCATACCCCACACCCATGTCCATGCCGCCTTCCAGTTGTCCCGTCAGATTGTTTGGATTGATCACCACGCCTGCATCAACCGCAGTGGTCATCTTCACCACCCGGACTTCACCGGTGTCTGTGTTGACTTCCACCTCGGCCAGTTGGACGGCATGAACATCGGTTTCCGATGAGGGACCCTGACCTGTGACAGGATCAAGGGCAGCTGTTTCAAAGGCGGAGCGGGTACCCACATAGCGTGTGGGAACATCCACCGCTTTAAATGCCTCAAAAGTTTTAGCGCCCACTGTATCCATGGCCTGTTTTAACTGCTCCAGGGCTGCCACGGTGGCACCACCGATCATCAAGGTCACCCGGCTACCCGATGCCGGGCCTGCCGCTGCGGTTTTTGCCGTACTACGGGTCACGGCCCGAACCCTATCAAGGGGCAACTCCAGCACCTGGGCCGCCAACTGGGTGAGCATGGAATCATTGCCTTCACCGGGATCAGCCGCTGCGGCATAGACTGTTACACCATTGTCGGCCTCCAACTCCACGGCGGAGATGGATTTATCTCCGGGAAATCCAATACCAAAGGCAGCAGCGCCCAGCCCAACCCCCCGTTTAAGAGTGCCCTTATTATCATGTGCCGCCGCATCGGCCACTGCCCGGTCATAATTGGGCTTAATGGCGTCGCACAACTCGGGGAAGGGCCATTGATCCACGGGGTGTCCTGTGGCTTTGGTCAATCCCGGTGCCAGGCTGTTTAACTTTCTGAATGCCAGGGGATCCATGCCAAGTTTTTGCGCCAGAAGGTTCATGGTACATTCCAGGGCATAATGGGCCTGTGGGGGACCGGCTCCCCTTGCAGCGCTTCCCCAAGGATTGTTGCTGTAGATCAATTTAGAAGAGACGTTGATGTTGGGAATATAATAAGAACTTGAAAGCATGTGAAGTGCTCGGTTGATGATGACGTTGCCAATGGAATGATAGGCCCCGTTATCCACGGTAATATCCATTTCAAGGGCCGTGACCTTACCCTTGGCATCGGCTCCCATTTTGATTTTCATGTCAAAGGGATGGCGTTTTGAAGTAATGAGCATGGATTCTGCAATGCTTGGGGTATACCGCACCGGTCGATTGAACTTTAAGGCTGCGGCAGCGGCAATGCCTTCGGTGAATATCTCAAGTTTAATGCCGAACTGTCCTCCGGAAAAGGGTTCTTCATAACGGATGTTCTCAAACCCCAAAGCCTCCTGGAGCATGGACATGTGCAGGTGGATATTAATGCCCCGGCCCATGACCACCAAAGTGGCGTCTTTGCCTTTGCCTTCCATGTAAGCCACGCTGTTTTCTGGCTCCATGGGGGCCTGGTGATTGATCTGGGTGGAAAATCGTTCTTCAACAATGGCAGTGGCATCGGCAAATCCCCGGGCCGCATCCCCCTTGATCATGGGCTGGCTGAAACACAGGTTGGGACGGTCGGGGTGAATCTGCATGGCATCGGGAGCCAGGGCCGCATCAGTGGTTCGTATTTCCGGCAACAGCGCATAATCCACCTTTACGGCATCCACGGCTGCCAGGGCCTGTTCCCTGGTCTCTGCCACCACCACGGCAACGGCATCACCCAGGGTGCGTACCCGGTCTTCACAGATCACCGGTCGATCGCCCACTATGTATTTTAATCTATTGGTACCTTTGATGTCTGCGGCTGTCAGGCTTCCAATAAATCCAGGCATTTTTTCGGCATGGGAAAAATCAATATGTTTAATTTCAGCATGGAAATGGGGACTTCTCACCACGGCGATTTCCAGGGCACCGGGCATGGTGATATCTGCCGCAAACTGGGCAGTACCGCAGGCTTTTAAGAGGGCTGAAGGTCTAACGTGGGAAACGCCCATTTTGGCATCGGTGGGTTTGGGTCGGATCTGGTCGGGGGTTAATTCTTTTCTCAAAAACCTGGCGGCCAGTTGAACAGCTTCAATAATCTTTGCGTAGCCTGTACAGCGGCAGATATTCCGGCGAAGCGCATGCTTGATCTCTTCAACAGTGGGATTAAGGTTGACGTCCAGAAGCGCCTTGCTGGCCATGACCATGCCCGGGGTACAAAAACCACATTGGATGGCACCGGCCAGGGCAAAGGCTTCCTGGATCAGGTGAGGATTGGCCGGTGTGCCAAGACCCTCAACGGAGATCACCGTGGCACCCTCAAGTTTTTGAACCTTTGTGAGGCAGGATAATACCGCTTTTTTATTAACGATGACCGTGCAGGCCCCGCATTGTCCTTTTCGATCACAGGACTGTTTGGCCCCTGTCAGATGTAGATGATCCCGCAGCAGATCCAGCAGAACCATGTTTTCATCGGCAACTACCTGCTTTGCTTGTCCATTAATTGTTAAATTGATTTTTTTCAAACTTTTCCCCATGACTTTGTAATTGGTTGTAAAAAATTGGCAAAATATGGCCAATTTTAAATAAAAACAATACAATTAGTATAGTTATGGTTTACCATTGTCAATAACAATCATTGCTGAGTAAGACTATGCCAATAGAAAGCTCAAAAGCAACCATAAAGAAGTAAAAGAAACCACTGGACTTTTAATAATATACAGTGCTGTCCGGTTAGATTTTTGCATGATGACTTTTTGAGATCATTAGCTTTAAATATTGTCCCAATTTGCTTCAATCAATTGACAACATGTTTGCCAAATATTCAAAAACGCTGCCCATAAGGCATTATATTATATAAAAATAATGAATATGCAAGAACCTAACCGGACACTACTGAATAATATACTTGTTGTTTCATCCAGCATATTCATTTACCATATCAACTGAAGAGTGAAATAGAGATGCTAAGTACCCACACATATGTTTTTCGGTATTCCACAGCCATATATCATTGATATTTATGGGTTTTATTTTGAGGAATATATGCCCGGGTACTTACCTGAATTGGTCAAGGAAATTAGGTGTGTCCCACTTTCTGCACAAATTTAAAAATAAAAAGGTGGCCTCCCAGATTGGGCCGGGATTTATCCTATTTACAGGTAAAATATCACCTTGTGTGTGTCTTTTTATATCATAGCACCAAGTGGAGAGTGTGTTATGAGAACTTAGGGACTTCAGCATAATAAAACTACCCGCTTTCAAATTTAATGCTCAGTATTTACAGCATATTTTAAGTGAAGATGGGTAGGTTATTTGTCATGAACTCCCTTAGGACTTTTGAGGTAGATATTATGCTTCATTTTAACAGGCAGTATGCTGAGGTAAAACCGCATATGTTTGAACTTAGCGCCCTTTGGGCGGACTTTTTACAACCCGCTGATTTAACAATTCATAAAATGGAAATTCCTATACTATCAAGTTATTAATTCCCAACGCACCGTTGGATTCCTTGATTCCGCCCAACATATACAGGAGTAAAATCATGAAATACTTGAAGGATGTGTGTCGTGAGGGGGTTCCGCTGCGGGCTCACTGGCGGACAATTTTGCATGAGGTGATCTTCGAGGCCGACACCCCGGCGGGGAAGGGGTTTGATGTACTACTGATCGTCAGCATCCTGGCGAGCGTTGCCGTGGTCATGCTTGACAGTATCAGTACCGTGCGGTTACATTACGATACTCTTCTCTATGCCATCGAGTGGCTTTTTACGCTCATCTTCACCATCGAATACATTTTGCGACTTATGTGTGTCGGACGACCGCTCAAATATGCCGTCAGTTTTTATGGGGTGGTCGATTTACTGGCGATCATCCCGACCTACCTTAGCCTGTTCCTGCCGGGAAGCCAGTACCTCTTGGTTATACGCATTCTTCGTATCCTTCGCATTTTCCGTATACTGAAGTTGGTTCCCTATCTCGGGGAGGCGCGGCGGCTCATGAAAGCGTTACGGGCAAGTGGCCGCAAGATTGCCGTTTTTATCTACACAGTACTGACCCTGGTGGTCATCTTCGGCTCACTGATGTATGTCATTGAAGGCGGGGTCAATGGTTTCAGCAGTATTCCGCGCAGCATCTACTGGGCAATTGTCACCCTGACCACGGTGGGATATGGTGACATTTTTCCCAAAACTATCCTTGGTCAGACGCTGGCATCAATGGTGATGATTCTCGGCTACGCCATCATCGCCGTGCCGACTGGTATTGTGAGCGTGGAACTGTCGCAGGCTTTTAGCCGTAAAGTGTCCACCCAATCCTGCCCGGAGTGCAGCGCTGAAGGTCACGATGTTGATGCCCGCCACTGTAAATTTTGTGGTGCGGTGTTGTGACGACAAATCCACCATAAATTTTACCGTTTGCAGACCTGTTAATAAGCAACACCAAATGGGGCGCATTCCCATTTTCCCGGTTGGAGATTCAACTCTCTGATTTATCAAAGTATTTTATTTTGTATCAATGGATACTGACTTAATAAAATCAATGAGTTATATGGTGGGCCAGGAAAATGGGAATGCGCCCCACCAAATTGGCTGGGCAATTCAGATTTGGAGTTGGTCATAATATCGGCCAGTCATCATAAACTGGGGGGCCAATGGGGTCTATAGTGAACCCCATTTCAAGACCGATTTTTTAAAATTTATAGTATAGAAATTTCCATTTTATGAACTGTTAAATCAACGGTTTGTGGGTTGTAAAAAGTCCGCTAAGTTCAAAAAACGTGGTCTGTCCCCCTATTATTATTTAAAAAAACGTGGTCTGTCCCCTTATTTTTCTTATTTTTTCTTAAAAATTCATTTCTAAAATTGCGTTAACTGATTGGGTAAAAGCTAAATCATCACCTTTTCTCCATTGATAAGCAAAACCCAATGATGTTCTATTACTTAGCTGTATGCTTGCTGCCAAGTCTGCCTTCCAGGCACCTTCATCAACACCAATATTATCATACTCAAATGAATTCCCAGATAAGGTTTTTAAGCCACTACTAATGCTTCTATCATCATCTTTCATCTCTTGCTCACGTGATAAGCTGGCTTGTAGCCCAAATTTATCTGCGAGTGTGGCATCAACAAAAACACCCGCTTCAACCAGAAGAGAATCCTTATCCTGATCATCAAATTCCATAGCGGTGGAGCGAGAACCATCTTCAGAGTAACCATCAACATTAATCGACTGATAATTAATACTGCCAAACGGTCCTGCATGCAGGTCTTTTTTATTTACGATATCATAGCCTACTGGTAATTTAATAGCAAAGCTATCCCCGTCTGTTTCTCCCTGCTCAAGTCGCTGCCCGGTTCCTAAAGCTATTTTACGCTCGATATCATTGTAATCGGCTATTAAAGATACCGTGGCAATTGCCTGGGCAAACCACCGATCATTTTTGTAATCGGCAAATAAGGAAAGTCGAGTATCATCAAGCTCAAATCCACCACGGTCATCGGCAAAGTCCACAGTACTTTTAGTCTGTTGCACTGCTAACCCTAACAGCCATCTATCATTAAATTTCTTTGATAAACCAAGCATCAAATAGTTATCATCTGAATCACTTTCCATGGTTTGACCGGTGGCATCAAGTTCCTGCCAGGTATGACCAAAATCTGCAAAGAAATTCCACTTGCTGTCGGCGGCATTTTTGAAAACTTGCCGGGATTTTTTTAAAACATTATCCTGATGAATATTTACAATACCGAATGGAATTTCAGCCAAAGATGAAATCAAGGCAGGAGCTTCTAATACTGATAACGCATATTGTGCGATAATTTGATGGCCTGCGGTTGACGGATGTACGCTGTCGGCGAACAGATAAGGCGTAACATCAGCATCCAGTATGTTTGAAGCATTAGTAACCGTAGCCTGCAAAGAACTGAAACTCGCTAAACCAGTAACATTAAGTACGCCAAATTCTGCCGGATCAGCCATTATTTCTGCAAAAAGCGTATGCATATCCAAACCAATAATATTGGCATTATTAGTTAAAAGAGCTGCTGCCAATGATGCATTATAACTATCAGTCAACGATGTGGATAATCCAGCGAAAGTTGCAAACGTCGGCGTTAATGTACCGGCTGGAAAACTTAGAGCTACCTCGGCAGCAGCCAATGCCTGTAGTTGTACCGCAGACTGGTCAGCAGGCGAGTTGGCAGGTGTGGCTAATATTGTTATTGCAGCACCTAAAGCTGCATTTAATCCAGGATTTCCCGCTCCGGCCGTATTTATAGTGTTAATTATTGAAGATGGAGTAGGACCAAGATCTGGTAAGTTGGGAACAAGAATGTAGTTTGCCCCTGCATTGGCTAATTGTGTAACCAAACCGGATAAATCATTGGCACTTGTGTTTAAATTTGTCATTGCTGTTGCAATTGGTAATCCACCAGCAATCATCTCTGCATTAAAGAATATGTCATTAGCCCCTCCCCACACAGTATATAAAGCATTTGAATCGGCTGTTGGATTAGAGATGAAATAATTTGCCAACTGTGTGGACAATGGCAATGCCGTTTGTGATGATGCCGACTGACCAATTCCAATTGGTGAGGTCACCTGTGCGCCACCCTGTGCATAGTTTGTGCCTGAAACGCTGGTATTCAGAAGATTGTTTGGGTTATTGGCAATTGCACTGAGACCAAATGAGTTGGCCAGAACTTCGGACCATATCAGTCCAGGGTCAATGCTGAAAGTTTCGCCATCTCCAGCATCTGCATTACCGACAAAAGCACCACTGTCAGTTAAACTATCACCAAAAAAAAATGTGTCTGAAAATTCAAGCGCATCCACATTGTTAGCTGTAAAGATTGCTACAACCACAAGTATCGCTACAAATAGATCCCTATACCGCATCTTAAGCACCCTCCTGTTTTTGTTTTACTTCCTAATTTTTCCAAAGAGGAATAATAGTAATTGAGACATCCTTCATAAAATACTTTACACTTTCTTTGACCATTCCCCATTTTCAGGGGCTTTTCCCAAAAGACTGTAAAGTACTTTTGAGTTTTTATATGAAGGATGCCGTAATTTACAGTTATTTTCTCTGAAAAGCTCCTAAAATATTTTACTCCCCCAGCATGATCCTGATTATTTCTTTGTCTGTTTCCCGCATGCCATCCCGTCCCAACCTGCCGATATTGGCAATGGTATTTTCCACGCCTTTGGTGACAATGCCATCCCCGCCGTAAAACTGCTTGCCGTTTTTATACATGTAAAATCCAAGGATACCCGCTTCCACGGCGGATGCGATTTTGGCAGCACAAGACGGTTTGGCCCCATCGCAGATTATACCTGATACAATGGCCAGGGCATTAACCATGGTGTGGGCTACTTCTTTAAACCCACCGCCGTGGAGCCAGGCGATTCCGGCACCGGCACCCACCCCGGCACTGACGGCACCACAATATGCAGATAACCTGCCAATGCCTGTTTTTTGATGAATGGTAACCAGATTGGACAGCACCAGTGCTCTGAACAATGTGTCTTCATCCACCTTTAATTCTGCGGCATACTCAATCACTGGAACCGAGGCGGTGATCCCCTGATTTCCGGAGCCAGACACAATGATCACCGGAAGTTCGCATCCGCCCATCCTGGCATCCGATGCGGCCGCAGCCATAGCTTTGGCCCGAACCTTGATGTCATCTCCCCATGTTTCAAGAATGATAGCCCCGATATTGGCCCCCCATTTGCCCTTGAGCCCTTCCTGGGCGATTCGGGTGTTGTAGTCAATTTGCCGTTGGATCAATTCCCTGATCTCTGATATTTCCACAGATTTAGTGAAATCCACGATATCCGCCACATTCATGAAGGAGCGGTTGGTGAGATTCGAACTTTCAACTTCATCACAGGGTTGATTCTGGAAAATAATTTTTCCGTCTTTTTTGATCTCCACAATATTGGTATGAAAATGGGAAATCCGCACAGAGGCTTCTGACTTTCCGGATGACACTGTCACCATCAGATCAAATATTAAACCGCTTTTACTTTTAGAGACAAGAATTTCTTCGGATTCCAAAAAGCGTTTCATCTCTTTTCGCTCCTGGTCATCCACAGATGAAATTACCTCCAGGCCCTTATCCGCATTTCCGGCAACAATGCCAGCAACGGCCGATGCTGCTATTCCTTTGAGATTCCCCGTATTGGGCACCACGACACTTTTGACATTTTTTATGATATTCTCAGAGGCTTCAATGACCACCCGATGGGGAATGGTTCCCAGGGTTTCTCTGGCCTTTGCGGCAGCATAGGCAATGGCAATGGGTTCTGTGCAGCCCATGGCCGGAAGCAGCTCTTCTTTCAGGATATCCAGGTAGGCCCTGTAGCGTTTATCTGTTTTTTTCATATTTGCTCCTTTGTGGGTGAATCCTTGATTTTTGCTACCGCCTTTAATATAACATACATGGCTGTAACCACCAGCCACAACTAAAAATGAAACTTTTTTAAACAATTTTTAGAACACTTAATTTGAAATTTTTGAGGAAAAATGGAGCCAAGAGCTGTAATGCGATATTTGAAATTAAGAAATATCTCCGAGATTATTTAACAAGGAATCGAACACGATCTTTTAATCTTTCCTTGTTTTGGGGTTCTACCCCATGCTTTTCAGGACGGATCACTGCCACTTCAAGGACGTGGCTGCCCGGGTGAATCTGCCAATTAAATTGAGAACCGGTCACGGTAAGTGGCTGACCGTCCAGATACCAGGCAAGGGTATCACCTGGGGCTACCCCTGCTACCTGGCATGCCATTACCTCATGGTCGTCAGGGATTCGGGGGTCCATGGCCAGGAACATGCCATTCAATGGTTGAATAAATTTGAATGGTTTTGTGTGGGCTTGGTGGGATTTTTTGGGTTTTCTGATATCACCCATGGCGGTTGTCATGGCTTGCACAGGTTCTGTGCCGGGGATGAACCATTCTGTCTTCACAGATTTGTTGAAGTTGAGTGCCTGGAATTTCTTTTTGTGCAGGAAAGGGGCGATACTTTCTGAAACTGACCTGGGGGATATCGTCATGGGATTATGCGAAGACTTTTGGGTGGATAAATGAGGGGAACTCTCCATTGGTTTAATGGAAATTTCCCGCTGGACAAGCCGGGGACTCATGTAAAGGGGCCGGGTGTCTCTCATCTGGTTGAGCCGGGCAAAGATGCTTCTGAGCACAAAGGCCGGTCCCCGGGAACCGGTCATCCCCCTGGTGGGACTGCCATCCAGGTTTCCCATCCACACCCCCACCGTAAAATTACAATTATATCCCATGGCCCAGGCATCTCTGTAATCACTGGAGGTGCCCGTTTTAACAGCGGCCTGAACGGGGAAATTCAATAAACCTCCCCCCCCGAATTCCAGTGTTCTGGCTCCGGAATCGGACAATATGTGCCCCATGAGGGAGGTTACTTCCTTTGAAAAAATTTGTCGGGTGTTGTGCTGCATGGGCGCTCCCGAAACCGTACACAGGGGAATCCATCGTCCCTGGTTGGCCAGCACCGTGTATGCCTGGATCAATTCATACAACGAGACTTCTCCATTGCCAAGGGCCAGGCCATCCCCGTAAAAATCAGGGTGCTGGTTCAGGGTGGTGAATCCCAGGGCCCGGAGGCGATGGAGATAGGCTTCCACCCCCACAAACTGAATGGTGCGCACCGCAGGGATGTTCAATGAATTGCCAAGGGCATTTCGAAGGGTCACTGCCCCATAGTATTGTCCGCTGTAATTATGATAGGCATGCATTCCCATGCCCACCCTTGCGGATAGGGGACTGTCCTGGATCAGGGTGGCGGCAGTCCATCCCTTTTCCAGAGCCAGGGCATAGACAAAAGGTTTCATGGCAGAGCCGGGCTGTCGCGGGGCCGTGACGGCATTGATGGTCTGCCCATGGGTTTTTGTTTTATGCGTATCCGAGTAGTGGACTGTTGCTGCGATGAAGTTGTTTCTATTCGAATGGGTTTGGGAGAAGTGATCTCCTGGATCGGTTTTTTCTTTGTCTGTCCCCACGGCCCAGGCCAAAATTTCACCGGTGCCATGATCCACCACCAAGGCCGCCCCATTATGAAGGTTTTTGTTTCGGTGGGATGCCAGGGCCGTATTCAGAAGGGTTTGCACCCGTTGCTGGAGACTGCCATCCAGGGTGGTGTGAATTTTTTTCGGAGATGTTCCATTAAATGGATCGAGGTGGTTCAAAACAAACCGTGCAAAATGGGGAGCCTTAACGGACAATGCCGGACGATTGAGCTCAAAGGGCTGTGTCGTTATTGTCTGGTATTGTGTTGGGGTCAGAGTTCCCTGTTTTTTCATTCCCATGGCCAGGGCACTAAGGGGGGCGTTTATGCGTCCGGGATGGCGGTGGAGATCATAATAATCCGGTGCTCGCACCAGAACGGCCAGGGCCATACTTTCTTTGAGATTCAGGGACTCCACATCTCGATCAAAATAAAACCGAGCTGCCTGGGCAATGCCCCTGCGCCGGGAAGCATAGGGCACTTGGTTGAGATAAAAGCACAAAATGTCCAGCTTGGTGTGGGTTTTTTCTATCTGCTGGGCTTCAAATCCTTCGATCCACCGGGACCAGATTGTTCTGGATCTGGGGTGGATAAGGCGCACTACCTGTTCGGTGAGGGTACTGGCACCCCTGACGGCTCTGCTTGCTTTTATGTTCTGGAACAGGGCATGGAAACGGGCCAGCCAATCCACGCCCCCATGGTGATAAAATCGCCTATCTTCAGAAAAGATAAACGCCTTCTGAAGAAAAGAGGGAATGTCATGTAATGCCTTTTGATCATGGAGGTTCCAGGCACCGGTATAGGTTGTGGTTAAGGGAATGCCATGGCGATCCAGAAGCCGGGGCTTTTTGACCATGCCGGTGATGCGGGGCAATGAATGGGGCAGGGGGATCATGTCCATGCGGGTCTTTATTGCCATGGCCACAAGGGCAAAGCCCAGGAGGCATATGATAGCGGATATGAAGTAAATTTTTCTTGACATGGCATTGCCTTTTCCAAGTTAAGATTGTATAGCTTTTTCAGGATATGATATAGGAGATGCGGCTCATACCTCCATCAAGATTTGATCACAACACCAATCATTGTAACACCTTAACCATAAGAACCCAGGAAATAAATAAAATTGAACACCCCAACCCACACCAACTCCCTGTCCGGTTTTCTCAGCGCAATGGCAGCCTTTCTCATCTGGGGTCTGTGCCCCATTTATTGGAAGGTGCTGGCAGCTATTCCCGCCATTGAAACCATCTCCCACCGGGTGGTGTGGTCGGTTTTATTTCTTGTTCCTGTTATTTCCATGCAGGGAAAATGGCCTGAATTTTTCCAGGTGATCCGGGAACCTCGAAAAGTTGCCGTTCTGTGTCTCACAACCCTTCTGGTGGCCTCCAACTGGCTTCTTTTTATCTGGTCTGTCAATAACAACCATATCATTGAGGCCAGTCTGGGATACTATATTAATCCCATTGCCAATGTGGTGTTCGGGGTGATTATTTTACGGGAGCGGCTCAATAGACCCCAGCGTATTGCCGTGGGGCTGGCCGTGGCCGGGGTGCTTTATCTCACCTTTCAATATGGACGGTTCCCTGTCATTGCCCTTACCCTTGCCATCACCTTCAGTCTCTATGGCCTGTTGCGGAAAATATTGGGCATCAATTCCGCTGTGGGGCTATTCATTGAAACCCTGCTGCTGACCCTGCCCTGCATCGCCTACCTGGTGTGGCTGGAAAATCAGGGTATCGGATCCTTTGGCCACACGGGGTTCACCATTGACCTTTTTCTCATGGGCACGGCTTTCTTAACCGCGCTCCCTCTACTGTTGTTTAACATTGCCGCCAATCGTATTACCCTTACTGCTGTGGGGTTTATTCAGTATATTTCACCCACCGCAACGCTGTTGCTGGCTGTCTTTCTTTATCATGAACCCCTGTCCACGGATCAGTTGGTGGCGTTTATCTTTATCTGGGCAGCCCTTGTCATTTACAGTGTGGACTCCATCAAAATTTATAAAAAACAGCGTGTAGCGCTGCATCCATGAGCCTGTTGATTAAGTTGCAATTTTCATATTTCAGGCATCACTTCTGCATAGGGCGCATCCCCATTTTCCCGGTTGGAGATTCAACTCTCTGATTTATTAAAACATTTTGTTTTGTATCCATAGCTGGTGGCGTAATGAAATCAATGGTATATAATGGGCCGGGAAAATGGGAATGCGCCCTCTGCCTATATGGTGTGTTGGCTCAGCACATTACCATATCTTGCAGCAATTCTAATTAAGTACCCACACATATGTTTTTCGGTATTCCACAGACATATTCCATTGATATTTATGGATTTTATTTTGAGGAATATATGCTCGGGTACTTATGACACTTGATGGCTTTCCAAACTGTAAATTTACGGTTTCGCTCAACGTAAATTCAGCAAGTTACGCACCATTGGTGCCGTTTGGCAATCCATAATTAGAATTGCTGCATATCTTTTGTGATGAGCATGCGGGATCCCTTATTCCTCCACAATAAGGGTCTTTTCCACGCTCTTTCCAAACACATCAGGATCATACATCTCCAGCACTTGGGCGGGCAGGGCCGCAAAGCTTCCCCGGGCAATGGCCTGGGCTGTATAAGAAAGAACATAACGGCCCGGGGGTAGACGATCTGCATAATACCGTACCCCGTCATGGCCCATGTCCCGGTGGTAAAAGTACCATTGGGACACGGAATAGCGATCCCGGAAGGCTTCATTCTTCCATCTGGAGCCCTTGGGAGGCCATGTATTGTCTTCCTGGGAATTGGAATCATTTTGGGGAATCAGTTCTGTTTTGCCGGCATCCACCATGGATGCCGTGGCCAGATCACGGTTCACTGCCTCCAAACCGCCGGGCAGGGGGTCATCCACCACCACAAAATTTCCCGCAGCCGGAAGGGATATAAACAGATCCACCCGCACCAACTCTCCCTGATGGATTTTAAGGGGATTGGTTAAAAGCATCCATTTTCCCTCTCGTTCCACACTGATCTCTTTGTGGATCTCCATGCCCGCATTGATGGCATGGGGTGATTTTCCCTGGGGAACATAACTCATGGCTGCCGTGTAATAAAGGGTGCCAAGGCCATTTTTTTGGATGATCATGTCTGCTCTGCGTCCAGAATCCTCTTCTTTTATGGGCATTTCAAGGGTGACAGCCCGGGCGTTGATATCCTTGAAATCGGTTTTCCCCAGCAGGGTTTCATCCACATGGGCCACAACACGCATATCTGGTGTGTCATTTTCAAAGGCCCGGGCGTAGTCAATCAGGGCATTGGTGCAGAAAATATTGTCCTGGGTGTTGTACCAGGTGCCTGAGCTTTGCCGGGTCTGGGTTATGGTGCGCACCAGTTTGAGGGGAAGATCCTTTATCTCTTTTTGCCGGTTGTATTTATGGGCATATTCAATCATGGCCGACAAAACAGCCCCCTGGGTTCGGGCTGATGATTCCAGAACCAGTTCATTGGCCTTATCCAGGGTTTCATTGAATCTGAGTTTTCCAGCACTTTGCACGGATTGGGCTAATATGATCTCCCAGGTTCGATGGGCCATGGGTGCTCCCCCGGCAACCCGGGTGGCCGCCATGAGGAACTGGGCCTTGCCAAACAGGCTCATGCGTTTTACATGGGGTTCATATCGCTGGATGTCTGCCAGGGTGAGTTTTCCCTCCCGGGCCAGGGCCGACAGGGCAACGGCCCGCACCGTGGCCGCCATGCCTTTGGAATAGAAATCAGGCAGTATATTTTGCCTTAAAAGGGTTAAAAGATAGTCCTGGAGGTGGGTTTCCACGGATTGGGGGGGCTGATAACCTCGTTCTTTGAGCCAGTTAAATGCCAGGGCCGTGTATGCTGACAGATAGGGGCTTACCCGATTATCTTCGGGCTTAAAATAGGCCATGCCGCCGTTGGGGGCCTGGAAAGAGGGAGCCTCTTTCAGCATCTTGTCTGGCTCCTCTCCGGCATCCTCCCATGTCACCCGGTGTTTTAAATGATTTTCCAGGGTCTGATAATGGCTGGCCATGACGGCCCGGGTGAGTTTTTGTTCCCAGCAGGTGTAAGCATAGTCCCGCATATAGGTAAAGGCTCCGTCCACATTGTCAAGCAGGGTGGGGGAGAGAACCAGCCGGGTGTTCCCGGTGCGGGGTTTCATGTTTTCAGGATACTGGATGGGAATGGTGGCCGGGGTGTTGCCCATGACCATACCGTGGGTGACACTGGTGGTGTGATTTTGTTTGGGGATGACCTTAAGGCTGTGGCGTATGCCGTCTCCATCCATATCATCCCGGGCTGTTATCTTAAATTCCAGGGAACCGGGTTTAACGGTTTGTACCGGAAGGTAGACTGTTTTACGCTTATAAGGTTCCAGATGAATGGTCTCTGCTTTGGTGTCTTTGAGAGCATAATCAACAGTACCATCGCTACCATCACCACCACTACCATCACCATCACCACCACTGTTGTTCCTACTGCTATCGTGGCTGCTATTAACATCACTTGTGCCACTGTTTTCAGTGTTGACATCATGGCTTACAGACATGGACACCACAAGATCCCGAGCCTCCGGAGTGCGGTTCATGACGCTGAACCCCGCCTGGAAGGAGTCCCCGGCCGTGACCTGATTGGGCATCACCGGTCGCACCTCTGTGGGACGGTTCACCTTGAATTGACCGTCCCCCAACCCCATGAGGTCATCCGGAGTGACAGCCATGGCAAATATACGCCAGCCCGTGAGGGTGTCCGGCACGGTGAATGTGGCCTTGGCATGGCCTTTATCATCGGCCATGAGGCTGGGGTTCCAATAGCTCACAAATTTAAAAAAAGATCGCATGTTAATGCCGCCACCGCCGTCTCCACCGACATTGGCACCCTTTGCCTCAAGTTTGCGACGGCCCACAATGTTGGTTAAAAGACTGTAGTTGTTCACATCCAGTCCATCCAATGTGTAAAATCCCTGGCGGACATCAAAATGCTGTTTCCCACCAGTGATGAGGTCAAACACTGCTTCATCCAGAACGGCAACGGCAAATTCCACCGGGGCACTTTGTGAGATATCTGGCATCTGTGCGTTGATATTAATGGTCACGGTATCGCCAGGTTTATAAAGCTTCTGGTTCGTATCCACCGTGACCCCGATGCCTTTATCGGGATCAATAACCTGTGTTTCCACATACCCTGTACGAAAGGTGGGTTTTCCCAGATCCACCTGGTTTTCCCCCAAAGGTTTTGCCACCCGGGGGGAGAGGATGGTGGCAGAAAGAAAAAATCCTGGTTGAAGATCCGTGGAAACCGGCACATCAATTACCTCTGTGGCGGTTTCCATGTTTTGTACCCATTGCCGCAGTATTCCGTATCGTTCCAGGGTGATAAGAGCATAGGCACCGGGAAAGGGGTTTTTAATGAGATATTGTGCGGTTTCTCCCAGGTTCACCGTGTCTTTTTCCGGAATTATTGTCAGCCTATAATCCGCAGGTTCCTGCCATACCACATGGCCCCGGCCCGTCACCCAGGTGGTGATGCCCGAAGAATGTCTTCTTCCATGGGTATCGGTCACCGTGGCGGTAATGCGATAATCCCCGGGTATTTCCGGTGTAAAAGAAAAGGGTAAGGGCTCGTTGATGGACGTTAATTCCATATTATGGGTGGTGATCCACTCGTGGAGATATTGGGTGAGATAGGCATTGCCCGCCCCCTTGACCCGGGTTGCCTTGGTTTCCAGGCGTTGCACCCGTATATTTACTCGGGTGGCGTTGACAGGATTTCCCTGATCATCCACCACCAGGGTTTCCAGGGTGGCTGGTTGATTGGCATCATATACCCATTTCAGACTTTTCAGGCCCACAAATCGATCTCTCCCCAGATACGGGGCCGTGGTGGTGGCTGCCACAAATTTACCCCGGTCATCCTGCACCGCACTTTCCACTGTGAGGGTTCCGTATGCCACATCTGGTTGATCCAGTTGAACCGTGTTTTCCAGGGTGCCTTGGTCGTTGAGGATATCTGTTTTTTCCAGAAGGGTCTCCATGCCACCGGAACGAAATCTTCCGTTGTTTTCTTCATCGTCCTCATCCTTAAATGGCTTGTAAAATGAGAATTTTCGGGCCACGGGATGGCCGGAGCGAAATGTTTTTTCCGTGAGTTTAATAATAATTCGGGCATTGGCATCGGTGTAGGGACCACCGGCATGGAGGCTTGCTTGGGAGGTCACGGTGAGTGTATCCCCCATTTTAAAGGCATTGCCGTTGAGTTCTGTGGTGACCTTAAATGGAGATGGGGTGAAATCACTGACCAGCACCCGCAGTGGACTCCAGTTTTGTTCGGTAAAATCTGCGGACAGCTCAAATCGATACCAGCCCACGCTGCCGTTTGTGGGCACGGCATATTCGCCATCAATGGCACCAAACTGGGACAGGGTTATTTTTTCTCGGGTGAGTACGGTTTTACCTGTAGGATCAAACAGAGTCAGTGTATAATCTGATTTTGGGGGGCTGATAAAGCGGGTGTTGTCCTGATCCCGGACATAAATTTTGTATTGGATGGTATCCCCGGCCCGGTAGATCCCCTGGGCCGTTGTACCCCAGGTATTGATATGACCGTGTTGGGACTCCATGCGCGAATCAAAGGCCTCTCCAGACACCTGCCAGGTGTCAATGCTGAATCGGTTGTTCAGGGGCAGCAGTGCCAGGTCATTATTTTGCTCCACCCGGATAAAAAACCGCTGATCATTTCCTTCCTCCCACCAGTTATCAAAGGATTTGCGCTCCGGATCCAGGGTGACAACGCCGGGCAGCAGTGCAATACCGTTATCATCGGTGGTTTCTTGGTCCAGGGCCTGGGTGTTGCGGGTGAGGTTTTCCATGTCATCTTTATGAATACTCACCCGGGCACCGGATACGGGCAGGCCCGTGGCAAGGCTGGTGACCCACACCAATGAATTAAAATGACCGATTTTGGCATGAACCTGCCAGGGGGTGACCTGGGCGAAAAATTGTTTTTCACTGGCATGTTTTTTCACAGAGGGGGTGCTTTTGCTTACCTTGCCATACACGGCCCCGGTGTGCCCTTCCAGCATTTCCCGGACTCCCATGGGGGTGTGATAGGTGATATCCCGGGCCATGAGATTGGCTTTGATGATGTTGCCGGGGATCTCCTGGGAGGGTGATGTTTTCTTGAGGGGTTCATCATCAACGTTTGATTTATCCGTGGATTGAGTCCCATTGACATTATTTTTTGCCGCAGTGATGGTCTGGAAAGAAAACTCCATACTTTCCATGTTGGTCACAGCCATGGGAAGCCGGGAATCCAGATTCTTTTCCAGAACCCCGGTGGGATGCAGCAGTTGATAATCAGGTTTACGATGGTCGGTGAAAAAGGTAAAATCCATGGGAGTGGGTAAGGCTCTGCCAAAGGCATCCCGGATACCATTCCCTGTTTCTTTAAAATAATAGCCCTGCCATGGGGTAAGATCCTCGGGCAATGAAATTGAATAATGTGCATTTTTGTAATGACGGGTTCTCAGGAGAGAGCCGCTGTAGTTGTTGGCCCAGGGGTTATAGTCTTTACGACCCTTGGCCAGATCCGGGGTTACAATGACCTGATCCCGGATCTCCTGAAAGGCCACCGGAGCCGTGAAGAGTAGTTCAGTGTAGGTGTCGGGGTTGGCAAGGGGATGTATGTTCGGTGGGGGTGTGTTGGCTGTATTAGTTAAATTTGCAAATTTTTGGAACTGATCCGGGGAGATAATGATGGGTTTCTTTCCCCTGAGAGTATAGCACTGTAGCCCCAGAAATTTAAATTCTGGAAAGGTATGAAATTTTACCGCCACTCTTTTTTCCATGCCCGGTTCCGCCCCCTGGGTGGAGATAATACCCGGAGATACCCATACCACCATGGCGGTGTCCAGGGGCAACTCTTTTGCCGGGGAGATCCACCAGATACGACCGGAGGTGTTTTTTGGGTGGGGTTCCACCCGCACCGCTGACATGAGTTGACCATCGGTTTGCCGGATCAATTTTACGCAGGCTTTCACAGATTCCGGGGTGACGGGCTGGTTAAAATGCAATCCCATCACAGGCGTTCCCGGAGAGCGCCAGGTCTGGAAATCCATCCAGGAAATCCGGGGACGCGGGGTGGTAAAGGTATGAATGACAGGATCTATCAGAGTGGTGCCGTCCAGGGCTGTGATGCCGGGATTCATGATAAGGGTATAGCGTGTGGCAGGTTGCAGGGCCTGTGATTCATCCAGTTGCAGGGCCAGGGCCGAGGTGTCCAGCCAGCGCCATTGACCTTTTACACCGGGCGTGATGGTGACGGGGATTTCATCCCGGGAACGTTCCATGGCCCCCAAAGGCACCACATCCCGGTCAAATTGGATGACAATCTGCCGCAGGGACTGAACATTCTCCCCCCCTGGAGTGATGTTGGATATTTTTAATGGATTGGTCTTGCCAAGGGCAGGAGACAGAAGACTTGTCAACATTATGATTGCCAGCAGGGTTAACACATATCTTTTTTGCATGAAACCTCCATGGAATGTTCGGGGGGCATGACATCTGTCATGCATCTCTTAATGAAAAACGGGGATTTCCTTTTTTCCACTTGATTATAACGGGCATGTTCTTACGTACACAACGAATATTGGGTCGTAGACGCGGAGCCAAATGATATCATGCCGCCCTCCCCCGATGGGTAATGGGCCCGGCCGGAACCGTAGACGGCACAATTGGCCGGTTCCTATTACCCATCGGGGGAGGGCTCTGCTGAGGTTGCCCGGAAGTTCTATTTTCTAATAAAACATACATGGCAGTCACCACTGCCACAACGAAAAATGAAAGTCCTTTAATTTTAGCATGTTGCTGAGAATTTCTTATAAAACTGCCACGGGCAGACCGTATTTTGTCCTCGGCCTGCCCACAACGAAGCATGAAAGAATGTTAGATGTGTCTATTCTTTCATATAAAACGGGTCTGGCTGTTTAACGCTTATCATACAGGTAATTCTTGAACTATGGAAAAAATAGATATCCAAATGATAGTTTGACCTTGACAGGTATGGATTGCTTGATTAAAAAGTATCAATGGAAATGAGAATTAGCCCATAAAGGATAACATCAACGAATGGTAACGGGTCAAACATTATCCGGTTCAAGGAAAATCAAATTTTTCATTTTGAAATTCCCTGCATGTTTAAATACCAGAATTGTGTGGCCAGTTACAATCAAAAAGGAATTACACCATGCAAAATTTTTTGTTTGTTCTCAGTAAAGATGACAACGAAGCTGCCACAAGATGTTTTCAATTTGCCAAAATTGCCCATTCAAAGGGACACCATGTGGATATGTTTTTCATTGATGAGGGGGTTATGTGGGCCAATAAGGATAGAGACCTGAGCATAAAGACTGTCACGGGGGATTGTCCGGCAGATTACCTTCCCTATCTGGTGGAAAAAGAAGTGACTACGGGCATCTGCACCCCTTGTGCCAAGAATCGTGGACTTGATGAAGCTTCTTTTTTCAGCAGCATGCAACTGGATGGCGGACCGCATCTGATTGACATGGCAGCCGAGGCAAAGGTTTTTAATTTTTAATCGGTCAATCGGTCAATCCAGGCATAGCACCGCAAAGCAATTTGTGCCGTACAAAAAACCACCTTGTCTCGGGAAAATTAACCGTTCAAGGTGGTTTTTTTGTTATGAAGGCAGGATTATAAAAACGGGCTTGGTTATAACAGGGGCCACTTTGAGGTAATTTTTTAAATTAATTTAAGCACTTACTACAAGTGGCCGACGTTAGAACCAAGCCCAAAGTTTGTTTTAGGATTTGTTTATAACCGTTCGGTTAGATTTGTTTGACATCTCTATTTTTTTACCGTACAGTTAAAAAAGGAGGTGTTAAATGAATCAAATTCAATATCCATATCATATTCGTATGCCCAGATATCTTGGAAAGACCATCAAGAATATGCGTAAAAAAAAGCACATGACCCAGGAAAATCTGGCAGACATAACCGGAACCAGCACAAAATTCATCAGTGACATTGAGCGGGGTAAAGAAACCGCCCAGATGGACAAAGTGTTTGACCTACTCCGGGCGCTTTCCCTACAGGTCTATGTCACAACCGGACTTTTACCCTTGGAGGAGGATCATGGAAAAACTGTTGATCCATTGGGATAAAGAAATGGTGGGAACCCTTTTTCCCCATAAAAGAGGCCGGGTTCAATTTCAATATTCACAAAAATGGCTTGAAACACAAGGTCGTCCCATTTCTCTGTCTTTACCCTGCCAGTCGGAAAAACATGCCCCTGGTATCAGTACTGCTTTTTTCGAGAACTTGCTTCCAGAGAACAATGCGCGGTCCATTCTTGCTTTTAACCATCGTTTTGATAAAAAAGACACTTTTGCATTTCTGGGACATTTTGGTGAAGATTGTGCAGGTGCCCTGTCCATATTGCCTGATAATCAAACACCTGATTTTACACCGGGCCAGTATGAAGATATTACAGAGTTGCTTGTGGAAGCGCTGGATAGAATTAAAGCAGATCCGGAAAAACATCAATTATTTCCTGAAATGAAAAAAGCCCGGCTTTCCATTGCCGGTGCCCAGGACAAGCTTCCTGTCCACATTGATAAAAATCAGTTTTACCTGCCTGCCAACTCCGGGTCAGCCACCAGCCATATCATAAAGCCAGCCAGCCTTTATTACCCGGATATCCAGAAGAATGAAGCTTTCTGTATGGAGTTGGCCCTACAGGCAGGTCTTGCAGTCCCCTGTTCACAATTGCTGAATATTGACGGCCATGACGTTTTTGCCATTGAACGCTATGATCGTATTCAAAGTGAAAAGGGGCTTGTCATTCGAATTCACCAGGAAGATTTCTGCCAGGCCCAGGGGATACCGGCAAATCGAAAATATCAGGAAAAAGGCGGGCCCGGGTTTATCCAATGTCGGCAGCTAACCGATGAATATCTTTCTCTTCAGGGTGCTGAACCCCGGATGAATCTGGTCCGGGTGACTCTTTTTAATTACCTGATCGGTAATCATGATGCTCATGGTAAAAATTTTTCCATCATCCATGGAAAAGACATGACAATGGCTCCCTTTTATGATCTTTTATCCACCCAGGTTTACCCCGGTCTGGAAAATAAATTTGCCATGTCCATCGGAAAAACCTTTCGCCATGATCGCATTGGAGAAGGGGCATTCCGACTTTTTGCAGGTGATATGAAACTTCGTCTCCGTAAATTTTCAGATCTTATGGATACAATGATCCAGATGGTGTCAAAATGCCATGAACCTCTGCTTTCCAGCCATGAAAAAAAATATGGGGCCTCTGGAATTTATCAATCCCTTTCTTTGCAGATCAAAAAAAATATAGAATTGCTTTCAAGGGTAAGGGATGCCCTGTAACTCAATTTTTTAATTCCGTAATTCTGGTGACACCATACTTAATTGTGGCAGGTGATCACATAAGTTCTAAGTTCCGGGGACACCATACTTAATTATTGAATGATTCTGTTTTCATTAAGCCTATGCGGCCCAATGGGGCAGGCTTGTATTATTGCTGCTTGATAATAACAACTACATGATCAGGGAAAAGGCGATGGTGTACATGATAATGCCCATGAGAGTGTCCAGAATTCGCCAGGCAGTGGGATTCTTAAAAACAGGTGCCAGCATCTGCCCACAAAAGCTCAAAGAGAAAAACCAGATAAATGATACAGATACAGCGCCCACGCCGAAGAAAAGACGTCCTTGGCCATTGAATTGTCCACCGATACTGCCGATTAAAAGCAGTGTATCAATGTAACAGTGGGGATGTAAGTTCCGGGGACACCATACTTAATTATTGAATGATTCTGTTTTCATTAAGCCTATGCGGCCCAATGGGGCAGGCTTGTATTATTGCTGCTTGATAATAACAACTACATGATCAGGGAAAAGGCGATGGTGTACATGATAATGCCCATGAGAGTGTCCAGAATTCGCCAGGCAGTGGGATTCTTAAAAACAGGTGCCAGCATCTGCCCACAAAAGCTCAAAGAGAAAAACCAGATAAATGATACAGATACAGCGCCCACGCCGAAGAAAAGACGTCCTTGGCCATTGAATTGTCCACCGATGCTGCCGATTAAAAGCAGTGTATCAATGTAACAGTGGGGATTGAGCCAGGTAACCGCCATGGTGGTGGCAATGGCCGTACGAAGGCTGCATTTTTTTTGTTCTGCATTCAGTACATTTCCCTGTCGGGCCGATTGAAAGGCCTTGTATCCATACCAGAACAGAAATGCCGCACCGCCCCAGGCCCCTGCTGCTGCAAGTTTTGGGGAAGATGCAATCACCGTGCCCACACCAGAAATACCAATGGTGATAAGCAGGGCATCGCAGACGCTGCACATCAAGGCAATGAGCAGATGATGGTTTTTTCTGACCCCCTGTGAAAGCACAAAGGCGTTTTGTGCGCCGATGGCAACGATCAATCCCCCGCTGACCCCCATTCCTTGGAAAAATGGTCCCCACATAAATTATCTCCTGAATTTTTATTATAAAATAAGGCCATCGAAGTTTCGACAGCATAACCCCCGGTCACCGCCGGTCCTGCTTGGTCGGACCGCTCGCCCTTCGGGGGCGGCATAATGCCATTTTCATTAAGTTGATGGCTCCCCAGTAAGGATGCCAAAAAAACAATCCCATATTTTCCATGGAACAGGGGGGATATACCATGGTATTTCTAATAAATAAAATTAATTGATTTAATTATTGATTAATTATGCTAATAATTATTCATGCTTGACTATAAATTATTAGAGGCTTTTGAAGCCGTTATCAGGGAGGGCGGTTTTGACAAGGCTGCCGGAACAATCCATCTGACCCAGTCTGCCGTGTCCCAGCGTATTAAGCTCCTTGAATCCCAGATGGGACAGGTACTGCTCATTCGGACAACCCCGCCCAAGCCCACGTTGGCGGGTCGGAGACTGTTAAAGCATTATCTCCAGGTGAAACAGCTGGAAAATGATGTAGTCCAGGACATGACACCATCTTCCAAAAAAAATATGATTCCCCTTGCCATCGCATTGAACGAAGATTCTCTGGCCACATGGTTCCCCCCATGCATTGCGCCTTTTCTGGCAGCTCATCCCGTGGTCATGGATCTGCGGGTAGATGATCAGAAGCAGACCCATCAATTTCTGAGTGATGGCGATGTGGTAGGGTGCATCAGTTCCCGGGCGAAAATAGTACAGGGCTGTAGCGTCTCTTTTCTTGGGACCATGATTTATCGAATGGCAGCCACGCCGGAATTTACAAAGCGCTGGTTTGCCCATGGCCTGGACCGGGACAGCCTTGAAAAGGCACCGGCAGTGATTTTTAATCGAAGAGACGAATTGCACGCCACCATGCTGTCTCAACTTTTTAAAGGGGATTCCTTTCATATCCCAAGTCATTACGTAC
>Ga0208900_1000191_pt1 | contig 38513 bp, 29 predicted proteins | sample AntAceMetag02UKK_FD_184763 | JGI IMG/M metagenome (GOLD analysis project Ga0208900, IMG submission 184763) | Saline lake microbial communities from Ace Lake, Antarctica - Antarctic Ace Lake Metagenome 02UKK (SPAdes) (version 2) | ecosystem: Environmental > Aquatic > Non-marine Saline and... | reverse complement strand
CGTGTTACTCACCCGTGCGCCACTCTACTCGTTCCTGCAAGCAGGAACTTTCTCGTTCGACTTGCATGTGTTAAGCACGCCGCCAGCGTTCATTCTGAGCCAGAATCAAACTCTCCAGTTATAATTCCTTTAAAAATGTTTTTTCGTGTGCTTGGCTGCACTTAAAACATCTCTTTACTCAATTCATTCACTAACCAGTTTTCAAAGATCAAATTTAACAAATTCAAAACTTCCTTCAAACAAAAAATCTTGCCGAAACTTGCCGTGCTGTTTGCAATCGGCGTTGGCGTCTCAACAAGACCCGCAATATCTACATGAAAACCAAATCCTTGTCAAACACTTTTTTAACATAAAAATAATCTTTTTCATATAATACTGTAATTATAAGCTATTTACATATTAATTTTATAATCAAAACAGTTAACCCATCATTTTTAAAGGAAGCTGTAAGAGAGATTGCAATTTTTGCTGTCTAAGTGAAAGGCCATCCACTGACGTTCCCGGCCAATCAGTCGTTGGGAGCTGCATGATGCCGTTTTTATTATTTTATATGAAAACGAAGTGTCAAAGTACCCTCAGCAGAGCCCCCCCCCGATGGGTAATAGGAACCGGCCAATTGGGCCGTCTAACGGTTCCGGCCGGGCCCATTACCCGTCGGGGGGGCGGCATGATATCATTTGGCTCCGCGTCTACGACCCAATATTCGTTGTGTCCAGCAGGACATGCCCGTTTTATACGAAAGAGTAGATATGTCTAACATTCTTTCATGTTTCGTTGTGGGCAGGCCAAGGCCAGAATACGGTCTGCCCGTGGCAGTTATAAAAAACCGACAAGAAAACTCCCCGAGTCTTTAGCTCAGGGGGTGTTGACTGTTTCTGTGAGGTAACAGAACCGTTATTGCAGGCATTTCTGTCTCAGTAAGTGATCTGCAATGACCAGTGCCAGCATGGCCCGGCACACCGGATTTATTCTTGGAATGGCAGAAATATCATGCCTGCCAGTGGTGGAAAGGATGGTTTCATTGCCATTTTCATCCACCGTTTGCTGGGACTTACTTATAGATGGAATGGGTTTTACATGAACCCTTGCCACAATATCTTCTCCATTGGAGATACCGGCAAGAATGCCACCACTATTATTAGACCCAAATCCCTCCCGGGTGATGGGGTCATTGTTTTCATAACCTGTCAGGGTTGCAGCCCGGCATCCAGCACCAATTTCCAAAGCCTTTACCGCACCAATACTCATCAACGCCTTTGCAATGTCAGCGTCCAGTTTATCAAACACCGGATCACCCAATCCAGAAGGTACATTGCAGGCAGTCACCTCAACCACCCCACCCAGGGAGTCTCCCTGTCTTTTAACCTGTGCAATCCTGGCTTCCATTTTTTCAAAACCGGCACTGTCCGGGCACTGCAAGTTGTTGGCATCAGGATCAATATTTATTTTTTCAATGGACACTCCCCCCAGGGCCAGGGTCATACTTTTAATGGTAATTCCATGGATATCCAGGAATGCCTGGGCCACGGCACCAGCAGCCACCCTTGCTGCTGTCTCCCTGGCAGAGGCACGCCCTCCTCCCCGCCAATCCCGGATGCCATATTTTGCCTGGTAGGTGATATCCCCATGGCCCGGACGGAACACCGCTGCATTTTTATGGTAATCCCGGGATCTGGCATCCTGGTTGCGAATCATGATACTGATGGGGGTTCCCGTGGTGACCCCTTCAAAAACCCCGGAAAGTATTTCGGCCTTGTCTGGTTCTTTTCTTCGGGTACTGGTATTGCCCTTGCCCGGTTTTCGTTTATCCAGAGCCTTTTGAAGAATGGCTTCATCCAAAACAATACCCGGGGGACATCCCTGCACCACTACCCCCAATCCAAGGCCGTGGGATTCTCCCCAGGTGGAGACCTGAAATATTTTTCCAAAACTGCTTCCTGCCATCTTCTTCTCCTGTTTCTCGATAATCAAGTTTTCGGGGGTTGCCCATAAGATAGACCACTTATAAAGATGCTTAAATCAAACTCTTCTCAACTATCTTTAATTACCCTCGGTTCGATAGCCATCATAACATACTGTAATCTAAATAGAATTTTATTCAGGTTTTTTATTTATTATTTTTTTATATCAATAAATTCAATTTGTTATAAAAAAATGGTCGAACCGATGGTAATTAGGCAACTTACCTTCAAAATACAATAAATATTCGAGTTGGTAATGTAAATGTTTGGCCAGTGCCCCATATTCGCATATTTGGGACTGCGTAGCATACTAAGTACCCACACATATGTTTTTCGGTATTCCACAACCATATATCATTGATATTTATGGATTTTATTTTGAGGAATATATGCACGGGTACTTAATGCTATGTGAGCAGGCCAAACTTAGATGTATATGGGGTGCTGGCCGAATATTTATAATTGATCAAGAATTCCCCAAAAACCTGGAAAGGACTTGGCCACACAGCCCTCATTTTCAATGGAAACACCATCCACCATAAGGCCGATGATGGAAAAGGCCATGGCAATGCGATGATCGTTAAAGGTCTCAATGACCGCGCCTTCCATGGATGCCTTTCCGGTCACAGATAACCAATCTGCTCCCTCCCGGGCATCCACCCCCATTTTTTTTAATTGGGACACCACAACGGAGATGCGATCACACTCTTTTTGTCGCAAATGGGCAATATTGTTTATTTTTGTAGTTCCAGTGGCAAAACAAGCCACAACGGCAAGGGTGGGAACCACATCGGGAATGTCTGACATATCCACCTCCACAGCGGTGAGATCTTTGCCGGAAACGGTTATGCCACGGGCATCATATACCACATCACACCCCATCTGTTTTAAAATATCCAGCAGTCGAATATCCCCCTGTAAAGAAGACTGATTGATGTGTGCCACTGTGATCTGTTTCCCTGACACTGCTCCCATGGCCCAGAAATAACTGGCATTGGAAAGATCTGGCTCCACTACAAAGTCTCCTGGCGCATAGAATTGCCCTCCCAAAACCTCATAATGCGTTTCATCCACGCGCCGGGCCTTGACATTGAATTTTTCCATAATATCCATGGTTAGATCAATATAGGGGGCTGACACCGCCGGTGCTGGCAATGAAATGCAAAGCCCTTGATCCAAGACAGCCCCCATCATGAGCAAAGAAGACAGATATTGGCTGCTCTGGGAACAGTCTATAGTCACATCTCCCCCCCTCCTGTTTCCTCCGTGGATAAGCACCGGGGGACAGCCATCCCCTTTTTCAGACGCTGCACGCACTTGAATCATCTGTAAGGCTGCCAATAAGTCCCCCATGGGCCGTTCCTGCATGCGTTGATCTCCGGTGAGCACATAGGGCGTTTGCCCCAGGGCCGCCACACCGGCCAAAAGGCGCATGGAGGTGCCGGAATTGCCAAGATAAATGCCTGGCTCGTGGGGGGTGGGTAACCCATTGACTCCCTGCACTATTATGGTGCCATCATCAGCCACTTCCATGGCGGCTCCCATGTGGACAAGTGCACCCCGGGTAAGGGCCAGATCCTCACTGTCCAATACATTTTTCACCATGGAAGTGCCATGGGCCAGGGCCGCACAAATCATCATGCGGTGGGAAATGCTTTTGGATCCTGGAATGGTAACTGTACTGTGGGACAAAATTCGTTTTTTTATGGATTTAATTATGGATTTCATGGGTGTGATATCGCCTTTATTATGATGTTTTTCATTAATTCCAAGGGGGGTTCCTGTCCTGTGAAAAGACGAAATTGATGGGCACCCTGGTGGATAAACATGGAAAGCCCATCAACGGTTTTGCACCCTATGCCCCTTGCGTCACAAAGCAGCCGGGTATCAAGGGGGTTATAGACAATATCCATAATAACCGTATCCATATGAAACGCTGTCTTATCCACTGGAGTTGAATGGATATCAGGGGTCATGCCAAGAGGGGTGGTATTAATGATGATATCAGCATCGGCCCCCGTGAAATCATGCCAGGTAACAAAAGTTCCCTTTACATGATCGGCAAGGCATTTTCCTTTTTTTTGATTCCTGTTAACAATCACAACACGCCCCTGTTCCCTTGCAATACCAAAGGCCACAGCCCTTGCTGCCCCCCCTGCTCCCAGGATATAAACACGCTTTTCTGCAAGGGAAGTGATTTGTTTTAAGGGATCCACCGCCCCGGCGCAATCGGTGTTGTATCCCCATAGTTCACCATTACGATTCATCACCGTATTGACAGCCCCAATATCTCTGGCAACAGGTTCCACACCATCAAGGCAATCAAGGATTTTTTCTTTAAAGGGAATGGTAATGGATGCGCCCTTTATATTAAGCGTTCTCATGGCGGTCATGCCCTGGTGGATATCATCAATGGCAAAGGCCATATAAACCGCATTGACACTACAGGCGTTAAACCAGGTGTTGTGCATCAAAGGCCCCATGGAATGGGCCACGGGATTACCAAACACAGCAAAGAGATCGGTGTCGGTATTGGCTATCATCTTTCGTGATCCTCAACGGCGGGTTTCCCCGCAGGGTAAGACCCCAAATTTTTAAGATACAGGCAGTGGGGCTTCATTTTATCCACGGTATCAGATACTTTTTTTTCCTGCATGTGCCCTTCAATATCCATGAAGAAATAGTAACTCCAATTTTGGTGTCGGGTGGGGCGGGATTCCAGCTTTACCATGTTTAACCCAGCCAGTTTCACAGGCTCTAAGGCCATGAAAAGTGCCCCGGGAACATGGGAGGTGGCAAACATAATGGATGTTTTATCATTGCCCGTGGGTTGTTTTTTTTCACGCCCAATGGATAGAAACCGGGTAATATTACTCACATGATCTTCAATGCGGGATTCCACCACTTTCAAACCATAAATATGAGCTGCCCTGCGGCTGGAAATAGCAGCACCATGGGGATTTTCAGCAACCAGTGATGCGGCCCGGGAGGTACTGCTCACCTCCTTGGTTTCAATGCCCGGCATATTTTTCCGAAGCCACCCCCGACATTGTGCCAGGGCCTGGGGATGGGAGTATACGGCTTTAATGGACGAAATATCCCCGGACAGTGATAACAGATCATGGGAAATTCGCTCATAGTGCTCGGCAGTGATGGAGACATCAAATTCTGAAAAAAGATCCAGGGTATGATTCACTGCTCCTTCCATGGAATTTTCCACTGGAACAACCCCATAATGACAGTTCTTTTTCTCAATTTCCATAAAAATATCCCTGATATTTCCCTGTTCAATGAATCGGCCGGAATGGCTGAACAGGTTCAAGGCCGCAATATGGGTATAACTGGCCACAGGCCCCAGAAAGGAAACCCGATTGGCCTTTTGAATTTCCCGGGTGGCCGTCATGATCACATTAAACAGATAGCGCACCAGATCTTCAGTGGCAGGCCCGTCGTTGAGCTGTGCCAGGCGTTCCAGGAGACTTTTTTCCCGTCCCTGATCCAGCACTCCGGCCCCTTCTTCATCCTTGATCTGACCGATCTCTTTTCCAAGACACAATCTCTTATTGATCAACTGCAAAATATCAGCATCAATGTCATCAATTCCTGCTCTCAATGATGCCAGCCGATTTTCAATATCTTTTTTTATCTCATCCATGGGACATACTCCTTTTATTAAAGGGTGTTGAAAAGTATTTTTAAAGTATTAATTATTTCAAGGTGTTATGACTAAAAACATCAAAAAGCTAACATTAGTATAAATACTTGATTTTATTACCTAAAATAGCAATCGTTTCAACACCCTTTATTAGAAAATAAAACTTCCGGGTAACCAACCTCAGCAGAGCCCCCCCGATGAGCAATAAGAACCGGCCAATTGGGCCGTCTACGGTTCCAGGCCGGTCCATTGCCCGTCGGGGGGGGCGGCATGATATCATTTGGCTCCGCGTCTACGACCCAATATTCGTTGTGTCCGGCAGGGCATGGGTGTTTTATATGAAAATGTAGACATACCTAACATTCTTCCATGCTTCGTTGTGGGTAGGCCAAGGCCAGAATATGGTCTGCCCGTGGCAATTATTCAAAACAAAAAAAGGCTATACGAAAACCGATCCCCGTACAGCCCTTTAAAATCAAAAAAAGCCGCAGAGACCATTTAAGGTCTGCTGCGGCTCTTTATTTGTTATCTTGTCAAACTATTCTTCAGCGCACCGCCTACAGACCGATTCTAAAATAAAACCGGAAATAAAAAAAATATCGGTCTGCAAAAGAATTAAACATCGTGCAAGAATCTCCTGGTCGGGGCTGTTTTAATAATAAAAAAGTTTAACCCAATTGATAAACACATAAATTTGAATTAATTAAGTATAGGCTAACACTAAAGCAACACTGTGCTTGTTTCACTAAAAATCGAGTGTAGAAAGGTGGGGAAGCACGCTTTAGGTTCCCCTCCCAACAGGGTAGATCATGAAAGTGTCACTGTAGAGCCAATGTCTATGTAAATAGACGGGCTGGCAATGTAAATACACGGCAGGCTTATCAATGTCAAGAATTTTTATAACTCTTTGAGAACGAACTTTCGGATACGATTTCCCTCCCGATCTTTAACGGTGGCCGTATATTTTCCAATTTTAACACTTTCACCCACCTTGGGAATTCGGCCCAGCTTATCCAAGACGAATCCCGAAAACGTATCATAATCACTTGAGTCTGGAATGACCAGTTCCAGGGCCTTGTTGATTTCATCAATTTCTGTTTTTCCCAGCACAATCCATTTTTTACCTTTGAGGGTGACAATATGGGGATCAATGCGGTCGGTCTCATCGCTGATCTCTCCCACGATTTCCTCCAAGACATCCTCCATGGTGACAAGGCCGCACACCCCACCATGCTCATCCACCACAATCCCGATGTGGAGTTTAATCCGCTTAAAGACATGCAAAAGAGAGTCCAATTTTTTGGACACCGGGATAAAATAGGCATCCCGAATGACGTCCCTGATATCCAGCGTCCCCAGGGGATTTTCACAGGTATCATGGTAGCTTGCGAAAAGATCCTTAATATTCAGCACACCAATAATATTATCAATATTTCCATCCATCACTGGAATGCGGGTGAACCCTGATTGTAAAATGGTTTTAATATCCAGGGGATCATTGATGTCAAGGACATACATGTCGGCCCGGGGGGTCATGATTTCCGAGGCACTGGTATCATCAAATTCAAAGATGTTGGAAATAAACTCTTTTTCCTCCTCTTTGATCTCCCCCTCTTCTTCCACCACTTCCACCATGGTCATCAACTCATCCTCGGTGACGCCTGGGGCACCATCCACGCTGCGAAGCAGCCTGGGAATAAAATTTAACACCAGAATCAGCGGAAAGAAGAGCTTTGACATCCAGAATAAGGGGATAATAACAATACGAGAAACAAAAATATTATTCCGGGCGGCAAAGGATTTAGGGAAAATTTCCCCCACCACCAGAATAATCAAAGTCATGATACCCGTGGATATGCCCACGGCATTGGATTGAAAATAATCCATGGCAATGGCCGTTGCCAGGGAAGATCCCCCAATATTTACAAGATTATTTCCAATAAGAATGGTGGAAAGAAGTTTGTGGGAATCTTGCTTCATTTTAACAATGACTTCATCCACCCGTTTTCCCTCTTTGGCAAGATGAAGCGCTCTCACCCTGCTGATGGAAAATAAAGCGGTTTCGGCCGATGAAAAAAAAGCGGATAAAATTATACAGACAAACAAAAGTGTTAACTGGCTGGTCATACCATCCTGATTAGGGTTTCAGATTAATTAATATTGCCTTTTTAATAAACAGCGCACCAAATCAAATCTGGGCAAGGCACATTGGGATTAAAAATAAGGCAATACAGCATTTAATCAAGTATCTGGCTTAAGAAAAGTTTGGTTCGATCATGCTGGGGATTATCAAAAAACGCCTGGGGGGTGTTTCCTTCCACAATCTCTCCATAATCCATGAACAACACCCGATGGGCCACACTTCTGGCAAATCCCATTTCATGACTGACCACTATCATGGTCATGCCATCATTGGCCAAGCTGATCATGACATCCAGAACCTCTTTAACCATTTCCGGATCCAGGGCAGACGTGGGTTCATCAAAGAGCATCACATTGGGCTTCATACAAAGGCTTCTGGCAATGGCCACTCGCTGCTGCTGCCCCCCGGAAAGCTGGCCCGGATATTTTTTTGCCTGTTCGGCAATGCGCACCTTTTCAAGGTAGTACATGGCGATGTCTTCAGCCTCAGCCCGGGGGGTTTTTCTCACCCAGATGGGTCCCAGTGTTAAATTATCCAGGATGGTTAGATGGGGAAAAAGATTAAAATGCTGGAACACCATTCCCACTTCGGCCCGAACTTTTTCAATATTTTTCAAATCATTGGTAAGCTCAATGCCATCCACAACTATTTTACCCTTCTGGTGCTCCTCAAGGCGGTTGATGCACCGAATCAAGGTGGACTTTCCAGATCCCGAAGGCCCGCAGATGACAATTCGCTCCTGCTTTTTAACCTGGAGCGTGATGTTTTTGAGGACATGAAAGTCCCCATACCACTTGTGCATGTCCGTAATCTGTATGATCTCAGAATTTTGCTCGATTTCAAAATTTGCTGCCTGGGTATCGTTCATGGGATTTATCCAATGTCTATGTTTATTATTTTCAGGGTTTACCGTAATGGATTATAATTCTCTGTTAAGCTCCTGTTCCAGTCTGCGGCTGTAGTTGGACATGAAAAAACAGCAGACAAAATAAATCAACGCCACAAAGATATAGGCCTCTGCGGAAAACCCCATCCACTTGGGGTTGGACAGAGTGGATTGGGTGGTTTTTAAGAGATCATACAAGGCAATGATCACCACAAGGGAGGTATCCTTGAATGCTGAAATAAGGATGCTCACCGAAGGGGGAATCACAATTTTAAGGGCCTGGGGCAAAATAACCAACCGCATGGTCTGGAAATAATTGAGTCCCAGGGCATCGGCGGCCTCATATTGTCCCTGGTTCATCCCCTGGAGCCCTCCGCGCACCACCTCTGCAATGTATGCCGCAGTGAAAAGAATGATGGCCACCTGGGCACGAAAAATGGCATTAATGCTGACCCCTTCCGGCAAAAAAAGAGGAAACACCACCGAAGACATGAACAAAAGGCTAATCAAAGGCACCCCGCGTATCAGCTCAATATAGACCACACAAAGGGATTTAATCACCGGCATTTTTGATTGCCGCCCCAGGGCCAGGACAATACCCACAGGATAGGCAGAGGCAAGCCCGAACACGGACAGAAGAAGGGTCAAGGGTAAACCGCCCCATTGGGAACTCTCCACAGATGCAAGGCCCGGAACCCCTCCCTTCATCAGAAGTCCCATGATGACAAGCGCCCCCACCCAGAGGTAAAGGAGTGATTTTTTCCAACGGTTGCGATCCTGGCTGTAAAAAAGCATGACCACCAGAATCACCATGGCCAAAAGGGGTCGCCACTGGAGATCATGGGGGTAAAATCCAAAAATAATAAACCGAAAATTAGCCGGAATCACGGACCAGCAGGCCCCATCAATATTTCGACAGCCCTGGCTGTCTGTCATCCATACGCTGTCCACAAAGGCCCATCGCACAAAAGGGGGAACGCTGATCCAAAGAAAGTAAAGAACCATAAGGGTCAAAAGAGAATTAAAGGGGCCGTTGAAAAGATTGGTTCGGATCCATCCAATGGCTCCCACACTGGTGACCGGGGGTTTCACCGTGGAGATGTCTTGTTGCTGGGGGTTGGCTTCCATGTTTTTTTATCTTTCCACAAGTTTAATTTTCTTATTATACCAATTCATGAATGCAGATGTGGACAGGCTGAAAAAGAGGTAAACAATCATAATCATGGCCACCCCTTCAATGGCCTGGCCCGTCTGATTAATGGTGGTACCTGCCACAGAAACAAAATCAGGATACCCAATGGCCACGGCAAGTGAGCTGTTTTTGGTAAGATTGAGCATCTGGCTTGTCAGCGGGGGAATAATCACCCGCAATGACTGGGGAAGAATGACCAGATTCAGCACCTGTCCTGGCTTAAGACCAATGGATAAGGCAGCTTCGGTCTGTCCCTTGCTCACAGACTGGATACCGGCTCGAACCACCTCTGCCACAAAGGCCGCCGTATAAAGGACAAGCCCCAACAATAGCGCGGTAAATTCCGGACTGACACTCACCCCGCCTTTAAAATTAAAACCGGAAAGCCGGGGGACATTCATTTCTGTGGGGGCACCGGCAAAAAGCCACGCCATAAGAGGCATTCCCAAGAGCAGCACCAGGGACACTCTGAGCACCGGAAACATATCCCCCGTGGCCTCCTGCCGCTTTCTGGCCCATCTTTTGAGAAAAAAAACACCACCACAGGCCACCAGGAATGCCACCGCCATATACCCATGGGCAGGATGCCATTGGGGAACCCCGAAAATCATACCGCGATTGCATAGAAATAGTCCGGTAAATGGATTCATCGCCTGACGGGGAGATGGCAGCATCTCATAAAAAAAAGCGTACCAGAAAAAAAGCTGCAACAAAATCGGAATATCCTGAAACACTTCAATGTAGATGGCAGACAGTCGTGATACCAGCCAATTGGAAGACAGACGGGCTACCCCCAGGATGGTACCCAGAATCACCGTGAGCACAATGCCAAAAAAAGAGACGATAAGGGTGTTTAGAACCCCCACCAGCAGTGCTTTGCCATAGGAATCTGCCGCAGAGTATGAAATCAGGGATTCACCGATTTCAAAAGAGGCTTCCTTATCAAAAAAGTCAAATCCGGTGGCAATGGATTGCCTTTCAAGGTTGGCAAGGGTGTTGTTGACAAGATAAAATGCCAGCAGGCCCACCCCCAACATGACCACAAACTGATAAAAAAGAGCCAGTTTATCAGGATCACGAAAAAAGGATGTTTTTTCAGAAGAAACGTTGTCCATGGCTACCTTTTGCAAAAAACATTTTTTATAACCGCCACGGGCAGACGGTATTCTGGCCTCAGCCTGCCCACAACGACGCATGAAAGAATATTAGAGATATCTACTCTTTCATATAAACCCAGACATTGGCATCCTCCATATCCACTCACAAGCAGTTGACAGTTTTTTGCAAAAAATCCCAGAAAATCAGGGGATATTTTAAGAAAATGTCAGTCTGTGAATATAAGGATGCCAAAATTGAGTGTTTTTCAGTCAACGCTTACTTAAAGGGAGCAGAGTAGAGCAATCCACCGTTGGTCCACAGGGCATTTAATCCCCGTTCAATCATAAGTGGCGTATCTGTTCCCACGTTTCGTTCAAAAACCTCACCGTAATTTCCCACTTGTTTGATGATGTTATAGGCAAATTTTTCGTCCAACCCCAGGGATTTTCCATTACCCGGGGATACACCCAGAAAGCGTTTCACCCTGGGATCTGTACTTTTTAATTTTGCATCCACATTTTTTGAGGTGATACCCAATTCTTCGGCATTGATCATGGTCAGCACGGAGTAGTTGACAATATCTTTCCACTGATTGTCCCCATGACGAACAGCAGGGGCAAGGGGTTCTTTGGAGATGACTTCGGGAAGGATAATATAATCACCAGGGTTGGGAGCCACAGCACGGGTGCCTGCAAGCTGGGAGGCATCTGACGTCAGACAGTCACAGCGACCGGCAAAAAAGGCCTTGGCAAGTTCTGCGGTATTTTCAATGACCACAGGGTTCATTTTCATGCCATTGGCCCGGAAAAAATCCGCCACATTTTGCTCGGTGGTGGTTCCAGGAAGCACACAAACAGAGGCACCATCAAGTTCTTTAGCACTTTTAACACCCATTTTTTTGTGGATGAGAAACCCCTGGCCGTCATAGTAGTTGACCTGACAGAAATCAAGTCCCAGGGCCGTATCTCGACTCAGGGTCTGGGTGCAGTTACGAGTCAGCACATCAATTTCACCGGATTGAAGTGCCGTAAAGCGTGTTTTAGCGGTGAGGGGGGTAAACTTAACCTTGGAGGCATCGCCAAATACAGCTGCGGCAACGGCCCTTGCAGTGTCCACATCCAGCCCCTTCCACTCCCCTTTTGCATCGGGCTTACCAAATCCGAACAAATCCCCATTAACGCCTGCCTGGATGTAGCCCTTGGCTTTTACATCTTCAAGGGTTCCTGCCATAACAGTTGCAGATGACACAAAAACAAAGGTGAGAATGACGGTCAAACAAATCTTGAACAATTTCATGGATGATTCCTCCCTATGGGTTTAACTATATAAACAGGCCTGCGATATTGCAGTCCTTATCAACGGAATTGACCAACGGGGGCAATGAATAAAAAAAATAATCTTCATTTATTTATGTCAATTCTCTTTAAGCCTGTCAAGGCTTTACACAAATTCTAATGTTGGCTTGGCATTGCGGGATGATACATGGCTCATTTAGGGCATTGCAACGGTACTTACTCAAGGGAATTATTTCGAATAATTCGGGCTTTTGCCATGTCAAGTGCAAGGGCCGCCACCCGCCGGGAAGTCCCTTCTCCCCCCAGAAGGGAAGGTATCATCCCCAGGCGATTTTCCATGGCACAGCGTGCCGGATAATCCAGAAGACAGATGGCCCTGGTACTAATTTTATCCGGGGTGGCATCCCCCTGGAGCAGCTCCGGCATAATCTCTTCACCAACGATGATATTGGCAAGTCCCACATACTTTATCCTGACAAACAGGCGGGCAAGAGAATAGGTCACCCAGGACATTTTATATACGATAATGGTGGGCACCCTGAAAAGAGCGGCCTCCAGGGAAACAGTTCCCGATGCCGCAATAATCAAATGGGCCGTGGACAGTATCTTGGTGACATCTCCGTGGATGATTTGAAATAAATGCTTGTTGTTGTAAGGACTTAAAATGGCATTAAAGCGTTTCATGTCAACGGCGGTGGCACAGGATAACAAAAATCGAACCCCGGGCATGTGCTGTTTTATTTTTAAAGATGACTTAAGAAGAATTTCAAGAAGCGCGTCAATCTCGCTGTTTCTGGAGCCAGGTAACAAACCGACGGTAAGAACTCCATCCCTGGATTTGATCCTGGGAAGCGTCCCTGGATCATGGCAATCCAATATAGGATGTCCCACAAAGGTGTGAGGAATTTTCCATTTTCGGTACAGGGGAGCCTCAAAGGGAAAAATCAACGCCACATGATCCACATATTTTTTTATTTTTTTAAGACGGGACAACTTCCAGGCCCACACCTTGGGGGAGATATAGTAAAGAACAGGCACCCCCATGGCCTTGGCCACAGCAGCCACTTGTAAATTAAATCCCGGATAATCAATGAGAATCAACAGATCGGGTGCACATTGCGCCAACCGACCTTTGATACCCCGAAAAACCCTGGCAATGGACCGCATCTTCAGCAACACTTCAGTAACGCCCATGACGGACAGATCCCGGATGTGAAACAATATGTCCATGCCAGCCCGGGCCATGGCATCCCCGCCAATACCGGTGATATCTATTTGCGGGGCTCTTTGCTTAAGGGCCTTGACAAGATTGGCTCCATGGAGATCCCCCGAAGGTTCCCCGGCAATGATCATGATTTTTTTTGGAATGCCCTGGCAATGGGCCGTACAATCATTTGGGATATCCATCATGATAAAACATCCTCATCCGCCAGGGCCACAATGCTGATTCCCTGTTGGTTGGCCAGAGCAATCATCTCCTGTCGATCAAAGGAAAGACTTTTTTCTGCCTCCAGCACCAGCACATCGGCACCGGATTCCACCATGGTCTGGATGGTTTCAATTCCGGATGAGGGCAGATCAAACCGCAGGTCTTGCAAAGGTTTGGCGCGTTTCACAACCACAGCGCCACCGGTGCTTAAAGAAGCGCCTCGCCGGATGGTGGCATCGGTGCCATCCGCCGCCTCCACGGCAAGTACAGTGCCGTTGGACACCACCACACATTGCCCAATGTCCAGGCGACCAATTTCCCCTGCAATGTGCCAGCCAGTCTCAATATCTTTTGTGGCGGCCCGCCCCGGTTTTTTCCGAGTCCAGCACCCTTTGGGGGAAATAAGATCCGGCAACAGCAAGGTGGAAGGACAAATGGTGACACCCTCTTTTTCCAGAAGATCCGCAAAGGCCCTCATAATTCCATCATCATGGGTGTGCCCCATGGTGGCGATAAAGGAAAGGGCCTTAAAATCCGGTTTAATATCGGTGAATATCCGTGTTTTTTTAACAGTCCCCAGCATCACGGCCCGGGTAACCCCATTGTGTCGAAAAAATTTTAGCAACTTCGTCACCTGGCCCAGGTGAACCCATTGGATGGAGGTCACATGATCTGCAAGGGAGGGGGATGCCTCATTGACATAGGCCGCAGCATGCACATCAATGCCCTTTGCCTTTGCCCTTTGGGCAAACAGCAGCGGAAACTGCCCCCCCCCTGCAATGAGACCTATGGAGTTCATTTATCTTGTAACACCCCGGCTGGATCGTTCAATGAACTTAATAAAATTCACCACCTCTGGAACTTGTTCCACTTCGGCCCGAACCCGTTCCGAAGCCTGCTTAACGGTGAGACCGATGCGAAACACGATGCGATAAGCCTTTTTCAGACTCAGCAGGGTGGATTTGGAAAACGCTTTGCGTTTGAGCCCCACATTATTCAACCCATGAAGGGTGGCCCGGTCTCCTGCGGCGATGACATAGGGAGGAATGTCTTTGACCACGGCAGATTTGCCACCAATGTAGGCATGATCCCCGATTTTAACAAATTGATGGATGGCCACAAGCCCCCCCACAGTGACATTATCACCCAGCTCAATGTGGCCTGCCAGGGTGGCGTTATTGGCCAGGATCACCTGTTTTCCAGTCTTGCAGTCATGGGCGATGTGGGTATAAGCCATCAAATAATTTTCTTCCCCCACCTCGGTGTATCCCCCGCCAAAGGCAGTTCCCCGGTTAATGGTGGCAAATTCTCTGATAATGGTGCCCCGGCCTATTTTAAGGTAGGTCTTTTCCCCGTGATATTTTAGATCCTGGGGGGCAGCGCCAATGGAGGCATATTGAAAAATACGACAATCCGGGCCCACCTGGACATATTCGTCAATGATGGTGTAGGGGCCAATTTCAGTACCCGCACCAATGGTGACATTTCCCCTGACAATGGCATAGGGGCCAATGGACACATCAGGACCAATTTCCGCGTCGGCATCAATGATGGCCGTGGGATGAATCATGGGATTACTCCGTTTCAATGCGTTTTTCAATGGCTTTTATCTTTCGTTCCAGGGAGAGCAGTAATTTTCTCATTTCAGGAAGACGGGGCAGTATCCGCCCCACCTTTAGCCAGTTTTTGTGGGGCATATCTGGCATGCCCGACACAATTTCACCGGGGGGCACATTTTTGGTCACCCCGGCACCGGGTCCAACAATGGCACCATCTCCCACAAAGAGATGGCCAGAAATACCCGCCTTTCCGGCTATGATAACATTCTGGCCAATGGTGCTGCTTCCGGCAATACCCGACTGGGCCACAATTAGGGTGTGGGGCCCAATGGTGACATTATGGGCAATGTGTACCTGGTTGTCGGTCTTTACTCCCTGGCCCAGCCAGGTGCGTCCCATGGTGCCCCGATCAATGGTGTTACAGGCACCGATCTCCACATGGTCATCAATCTGGACAAATCCGGCATGGGGAATTTTTTCATGGGCCTGGCCATCCGTGGTAAACCCAAACCCATCGCTTCCAATCACCGTGCCGGAGTGAATCAGCACCTGGTTGCCGATGCAGGAGCGTTCCATTATTGTGACATTGGGCTTTATAATGGTATCATCCCCAATGCACACCCCATCTCCGATGAACACTCCGGGCATGATCCACACCCGGTGTCCCAGGGTGACATCATCACCAATAAACACATGAGAAGAGATCACAGGATTCTTTCCACAGGTAAAATTCTGACCTGTTACCGCCAGGGAAGAACAACCGGATGCAGGTCGTTTTTCCGGATAAAACCATGAGAGCATCTTGAAAAAAAACTGTTTTGGATACGCGCACACAATAAAGGTTCCCCCCATGGATTCCAAAAAGGGGATATCAAGGGTATCCGGCACCATGGTGGCCCCGGCTCTGGAGACATCCAATTGTTTAATCCATGCAGCATCCACAGCAAAGGCAAGATCCCCGGATCCTGCCTGGTCAAAGGGGGCCACCCCGTGTATCATCCGGGCAGAGTCCCCCACAACCATGGCGTTAAATTTTTTTGCGATGTGCTCAACTGAAATGGCCATCATTGTGCAGCTACAGCCTTTTTGTTGTATGCCGTGATCAGCTCTTCCGTGATATCAATGGCATCGGTGTAATACATCACCCCGCCCTCATTGATTTCAAGGATGAGATCAAAGCCTTTTTTCTTTCCCACCTCAGTGGCAAGAACCAGCACCTCGGTTTTAATTTTATTAAAATGCCGGGCCTGGATCTGTTTAAATTCTTTGAGATAAGTAGCTTTCAGGGTTTTATAATCATTGGCCTTGATGCGAAATTCCCGCTGTTTTTGTTCGCTTTTATCCTTTCCCATGACCAATGCTTCCCGCTCAAGGGTCTTTTGCAAGGCCATGAGCTCCTCTTCCTTCTGCTTGATACTGCCCTCCATCTCTTTGCCCTTTTTATTCATCTCTGCACTGGCCATTTTCCCTGGGCTTGAGTTGGAAAGAACCTTCTGGAAATTCACCACTCCAAGTTTCAGCCCGGCGGCCAGGGTGATGTCAACAGTCCCCAGAATAAAAAGTGTTGCCATAAAAATCATCATACTTGTCTTTTTCATACGATCCTCCACGGTTTAACTATTGGAGCCTGATCCTAAGTCCAGCCACCCCGATTCTTTGGTGGCCCACCCCAAAATGGGCGAAGTTAGTGCCAAGCCCAACGCTTGTTGTCATTTTAAATAACCTGCATGGCAATAAGCACCTGCCACAACAAGAAATGAAACTCCTATGATTCCAATATTTTGAACGTAGTTTCATATAACCCACATGTCCTGATGGACACAACGAATATAGGGTCGTAGACGCGGAGCCAAATGGCTGTACGCCGCCCCCGGGGAGGGGTAATGGAAGCGACCCGGAACTGTTAGACAGCCCAATTGGTCTGTTCCATTACCCCTCCCCGGGGGCTCTGCCTTAGGTAACCTTGGAGGCTACCTTTTCTTATAAACCTACATGGCAGTAAATATCTGCCACAACGAATATAGAAAGAGCAGTTGCTGGCAAAATCCAGCACCCAATACCCAGTACCCAGCACCTGCTCTTTCATATAAAAACACGGGAATCCAACAGATGTGTGAATTAAAAAGGTAAAGATTCGGATTGGTAATGTAAATGTTTGGCCAGTGCCCCATATTCGCCTATTTGGGACTGCGTAGCATACTAATGCTATGTGAGCAGGCCCAAATGGGTGAATATGGGGTGCTGGCCGAATATTTTTACTTAAAAAGTTCCCCCCATGGAAAACTCCCAGCGGCCCCCGGTGTACTCATTGCCATTGAGAATACTGCCGTATTCAATGCGGATGGGCCCCATGGGGGAGTACCACCGGACACCGCCTCCAAAACTGGTGTACAGATCGCCAATCTCAATATCCTCGCTCTTTTCATAGACATCTCCGGCATCATAAAAAACCACCCCCATAAGCTTCATATCCTCAATAATGGGAAAGGTGACTTCAGCATTGAACTGGAGGAATTTTTCTCCGCCCCGCTCTTCGGTCTGGCCTTGGGGGGTGGCATTGATGTCCTGCCAGTCATAGCCCCGGACGGAATTTATCCCCCCAAGGTAAAAACGTTCATAATCAATGTCAAGGTCACCATCGGATCGGTCATCGAGAAACCCTCCCCGGCCATGAAGAAACCCGGTAAACTTCCAGAACAGGGGATAATACCACCCGGTTTCTGCAATGTATTTTGTGAAATCAATTTCTCCCCCCAGCCAGCCGCCAGCATATTCAACGGAAATGCTGTGTTCGGAGCCCTTTGTGGGATTAAATCCGCTGTTTCTGGAATCATATCGCAAAGAGGTGGTGATGCTGCTGGTCACATAATTACCGGCATCCACATCGGTGTAGTATTCGTCCACATTTTCAATGGTGAAGTCTTCATACCCATATTTAAGCCCCAATGAGGTATAATCAAAAATTTTATACCCAAACCGCAATGCCCCGCCGGTACTGTCCTTGTCATAATAGTCGTATTCGTAGTCCCATTTGTACAGATCAATTCCAGCGGAAAGCGGAATGTCAAACAACCAGGGTTCGGTGAAACTGAAGGTATATTTGGTGGAAGATGCGGAAATTTCCGCCTTAAGGGAAGCAATCTGCCCCTTGCCCATGAAATTGCGTTCGGACACTGAAATCATCCCGAAAATTTTATCCTCACTGCTGTATCCACCGCCAAAACTGAAGGCCCCGGTTGGTTTTTCCGTAATTTCCACATTAAGGTTAACCTTATCTTCGGCACTTCCCTGGCTGGGTTTGACCTCCACATTTTCAAAATAGTCAATCCGCCTTAGATTTGCGGTGCTTCTTTGAATTTTCGACAGGGAATAAAGCTCCTGCTCGTGGACGGTGATCTGACGACGGATCACCTTGTCCCGGGTTTTGGTATTACCGGTGATTTGAATTCGTTCAAAGTAAACAGGATCTCCTTTTTGAACATCAAAAAGAATATTCACTTTTTTTGTTTCAATATCCCTGGAGATGGAGGGGCGAACATCAGCATTGGCAAAGCCCTTATCCGCATAGCGATCGGTGAGGGAAAGCATATTGGTTCGAAGCAAATCCCTGGAGTAGAGCGCATCGGTTTTAAGGCTCAGACCTGACATCAACTCATCCTGGGGGAAAATCAAATCTCCCTTAAATGAAATCTCACCAATTCGGAACTGTTCCCCCTCCTGGATTTTAAATTTAACCCAGATGCCCTCTTCCTTAAACTCAATCTCAGGATCAGATATCCGGGCATCGATGAAACCATTGTTTTTATAAAAAGCCTCCATGCGATACACATCCTGGGTGAGTTCATTTCGATCCAAATCTCCGGATGAAGTGATCCAAGACCAGAAGCCTCTTTCACTGGTTTTGATATTTTTCAAAATCTGTTTACGGCTAAAGAAGGTGTTCCCTTCCAACACCAAGGTTTCAATGCGAAGTTTTTTGCCCTCTTTGATGATAAAAACAATATCTGCCTGATTGTTCTCAAGCAACTTAAGCTCATATTCAATTTCACAATTGTGGTAATTTTTATCCGTGTACAGGGTTTGAATGGCAGCCACATCGGCCTTTAACTTATAAATATTTAAGATGGAACCGGTGCTGGTGGAGACCACATCAAAAAGTTCCTGCTCATCATAGATTCGGTTTCCCTGGAATTTAACCTTGCGGACACTGGATTTTTCCTCAACGGAATAGATAATCTCAAGTCCATTATCATACGCTTGTCGTTCAATGCGGACATCATTGAAATATCCCATGCCATAAATGGCCTTAAGATCGCTGTTCAGGCGTTCCGGGCTGTAAATATCGCCTTTGGCCGTATGAAGCATTTTCAAAATGGCATCGGATTCAATGCGGATATTACCTTTGACACTGATTTTTTCAATGAGCTTTCGGTTAAAAATCTCCCCGGATATTTCAATGCTCAATGCATTCACAGCGGAAAAAAGAGTTTCTACGCCCTGGGCTTCGGAAAAAAATGAAACAGGCCGGGTACCGGCAATAACATCCTTTACCTTCATATCCATGCTGATCTTCTCACCGGAGATAAACACCGTTCCCCACAACAGATAATCCATCCCCTGGCCCAGTCCCATGGTATTCAGATCAGACGCTTCCAGCAGGGTTACATCGTCTGGGGTCGTCATGGGGGTCACCATGGCCCCTTCAGCGATGATATTATCTGAAATCATTGAAGCAATACGGCTTCCAAGTTCCCCGGTGTCCGTAGCTGACAACATTTTCAGGGGAAACATTCCGACACTCTTTTTTTCAGCCCCCATGGTATTGACCGGTAATAGTGCCACTGCAATCAATATCATCCCAACGACCGTTTTTCGTATCCATGTCTTCATGATATCATATCCATTTTTATTTTTTTTATAATAAAGTTTCACCAACACGCTGGAATTAAAAGGCTTTCATCTTTAGCTGTGGACAGGCCGAAGCCAGAATACGATCTACCCGTGGCAGTTATAAGCACCATGGGCAAATCTCTGCCACAACACAAAAAAAATTATTCAAGCAGGAACCACCCGACACTGCCGCAGGGTCACCCGTCTTTCCATTAAATCTGCAAGCTCCTGATTATGGGTCACCACAATCAGGGTCATACCAAGTTCTCGGTTCAACTCCAGAAGTAGTTGATGTACGGCCCTTGCGTTTTCTTTGTCCAGGTTACCTGTGGGTTCATCTGCCAGCAAAAGTGAAGGCTTTGCCACCAATGCCCGGGCAATGGCCACCCGCTGCTGTTCCCCCCCGGACAGATCCTCCACCCGATGGGTCAAACGATGGGCCAGGCCCACCCTTTTTAGGATATCCATGGCCAAGGCCCTGGATTTTTCTGCCGGCTGTTCATCAATGAGGCAGGGGATCATCACATTTTCAAGGGTCGTAAACCCCTGGAGCAGGTGGTGAAACTGAAATACAAAGCCAATGGTTCTATTGCGAAACCGGGCAAGTGCTTTTTCTCCCAATGCCAGCACATTCTTGTCTTTAAAACAGAGGGTGCCGGTGTCCGGACGATCAAGGGTTCCCAGAATATGAAGCAAGGTGGATTTCCCGATCCCAGAGGCCCCGACAACCGCCATGCTCTCCCCCTGGCTGATGTCAAAATCAACCTCTTTTAAAATATCAATGGTGGCCTCAGCAGTCTTAAAGCCCTTACAAAGCCCTTTAAGGGAAACCAGAATATTATCTTTGTCATCACCCATATCGAAGTGCCTCCACCGGATCCATGGCAGCGGCCCTCCGGCAGGGATAAATGGTGGAAAGCAGACACAGCACCATGGAAGAGGCCGCAATCAGGATTACATCCAGGTATTCCAGCTGGACAGGCAGGGTGGAAAAAGGATAGGCAGAGGGAAGGGTTATGAATTGATATTTTTTCAGTATTACACAGATAAAAACACCCAGAAACGTGCCAAGGGCTGTACCGGTGAGGCCCACGATCATTCCCTGGAAGATAAATATTTTTCGAATCATGGTACTGGTGGCCCCCATGGCCTTTAAAATGGCAATGTCCCGGGTTTTTTCCATGACCATCATGATCAAGGCACTGGTGATGTTAAATGCCGCCACCAGAACAATGAGTGTCAGGATAATAAACATGGCGGTTTTTTCAAGCTTCAGGGCAGAGAAAAGGCTCTGGTTCATCTCCATCCAGTCCCGGGCATAGTAAGGTGATCCCAGGTTTTTCAAAATGGCATTTTTAACATAGGCCGCAGAAAAAACATCTTCCACCCATACCCCCAGTGCAGAAATGCGATCCTTTGAGCCCAAGAGTTTCCGGGCCTCGTCAAGATGAACCCAGGCAAGGGAGCTGTCATACTCATACATGCCGGATTCAAACAGTCCCGTGACCAAAAAGCGTTTCAAAGAGGGCATATATCCCACCGGAGAGATCATTCCCCCCGGTGACATCAAGACCAAGGCATCCCCCACAGATGCACCAATATTTTTTGCCAGTTCCCGGCCCAGCACAATGCCGGGTAGCACGCCATTGGGCCCGGATGGGGTGAGTCTGTTCTCCATATCCACCCGGGTATACCCTTTTATCAAACTTACCTGCCCATGGGGGTCAACCCCCCGGATCACAGCACCGGAAAGCCCCACCGAGGTCTTGATCATGGTCTGGGTAAACACCATGGAAGACACCGATGTCACCCCATCAATGCCCCGGATGGTCGCCTCAGTGGCATCAATCCCCTGGTAGCCCCCCGAGGCATCCATCACAAGGATATGGGGTTCCACCCCCAGTATTCTATTACGGAATTCTGTCTCTGCCCCGCTCATGACAGCAATGACAATAACCAGGGCCATCACCCCAAGGGTGACCCCGGCAATGGACAAAAGAGTGATCAGGGAGATAAAGCCTTCCCTACGCTTTGCTTTGAGGTACCGCCCGGCTATGAAGGTTTCAAGAGACATTGAATCAGGCGTTCTTTTTCATGTGGGGAAACAAAATCACCTCACGAATGGAGGGAGAATCTGTCAAAAGCATCACCAAACGATCAATGCCAATTCCCTGGCCCGCTGTGGGGGGCATGCCATATTCCAAGGCCTCCACATAGTCGGCATCCATGATATGGGCTTCACTGTCCCCATCTTCCCGCTGGGACACCTGACCAAGAAATCTTTCATACTGGTCAACGGGGTCATTGATCTCGGAAAAGCCGTTGGCAATTTCCCTGCCAGCAATGAACAGCTCAAATCGATCCGTCAAATCTGGATCAATTTCACTTTTCCGGGACAAGGGAGACACCTCCACCGGGTATCCAGTGATAAAGGTGGGTTGAATCAATTTGGGTTCCACCAGGGTATCAAAAAGTTTGGTTAGAATTTTACCGGCACGTTCTTTTTCAGTCACCTTGATACCGTTCTCTTGGGCATAGGCCAGCATGGTTTCGGGGGAATCAAGGATTGCCCGATCAAGGCCACCGATCTCCACCAGTGAATCCATCATGGAAATCCGTCGCCATTTACCCCCAAAAAGAATGGTTTCCCCCTGGTAGGTGATGGTGTCAGATCCGGTGACTTCCTTTGCGATGTGGCTGAACATCTCTTCGGTGAGATCCATCAAATCTTCGTAATTGGCATAGGCCTGGTAAAATTCCACCATGGTGAATTCAGGGTTATGCCGGGTGGAAACACCCTCATTTCGAAAATTTCGGTTGATCTCAAAGACCTTTTCAAATCCCCCCACCACCAGCCGTTTCAAGTAAAGTTCCGGGGCAATGCGAAGGAAAAGCTCCATACCAAGGGCATTATGCCAGGTTTTAAAGGGGGTGGCTTCCGCACCACCGGGAAGGGGCTGCATCATGGGGGTTTCCACCTCCATGAAATCTCTTTCTTCAAAAAATCGGCGAAGGGTGCTCACGGTTTTGCTGCGTTTGGTAAAGATATCCCTGGCCTCATTGTTCATGATAAGGTCAAGATAGCGCTGGCGATACCGTTTTTCCGGGTCTTTGATGCCATGGAACTTTTCAGGAAGGGGTCGCACTGATTTTGACAACAGTCGAAACTCCTTTGCAAGCAAGGTCCACTCACCGGTGTGGGTCAGGAAAAGAATCCCTTTCATTCCCACAAAATCTCCGATGTCCAGTTTTTTAAACATCGCATAGGTGTCATTTCCCACCTTATTTTTCTGGACATAGGCCTGGAGAGTCCCGGTTCTGTCTTTAAAACGGATAAAGGCGGATTTTCCAAAACTGTTCACGGCCATCATTCTCCCGGCCACGGCAAATTCTCGTCCGGCCTCCCCCAGTGTTTCCGGGGCAGTTTGTGTGATACCCGTGAGAACATCAATGGTATCTGACACCCTGAAATCATTGGGATATAAGGGAATGCCAGCATCTGCCAGTTCCTGATTTTTCTCTCTTCTTACCTTGAGCAGCCCACTTGATTCTTCCATGTTGTATTATATTTCCCATCTTAAATTCATAAATGATTAACTGTGAAAAATCTTCATTACCTACTCCATTTTACAACACAGTGTCAAGATTTTGTTTGGGATGGTTCAGCCTGAAAATCAGGGTAAAAGAAGTTCCCTCCCCGGGCACACTGGCCACATCCACCATCCCCCCATAAGTCTCCATGATGCGATGGGTAATGGCAAGCCCCAATCCGGTTCCATGATTTTTTGTGGTATAAAAAGGATCAAACATCATGGCAAGCACCCCACTTTCAATGCCACACCCCGTATCTTTGATGCGAAGTTTTACCTTCCCCTGGGCTGGTGATGAAAGATCAATGGAAATGGTTCCCGACCCATCCATGGCCTCAGCGGCATTTTTTAGCAGATTAAACAATATCTGACGCAGGTGTCCCACATCCATGTAAATATAAACGTCACAGGCCACATTTAAATTAAGAACAATGCCCTCACTGCACATAGGATCCTGTTCAAACAAGACCACGAGATCACGAATCGCTTTGTCCAGACGTATTTTTTTTACCCCCATGTGGTGGGGGTTGGCAAAGAGCAGAAAATCTGTCACCAGTTTACTCAACCGGTCTGTTTCCCGCAGCACAATTTGCATAAGCTGATACTTGGGCATCCCCGGGGAAAGATCTTCTTTTAGAAGCTGAATGGATCCTGAAATGGATGCCAGGGGATTTTTAATTTCATGGGCAATGCCCGCTGCCAGCTCCCCGATGGCTGCCACCTTTTCCACTCTTTTGAGATGTCTTTTCATGACGACCAGGTCATTCCGTGCCCGTCGGGTCTGCACCGCCAGTATTCCCGTGAGAAACGCCACGGCAAAGCAGGCAGACATAATAATTGCCATGCGATATATAATATGGGTCCAGGCATAGGCCGAGGCAAGGTCTCCTGTGGTACCCAGGGGAACAAGGACACCATAATACTCCAAATCAATCATCACCCCATACTGCACACTGCTCAAGGCGGCCACCACCAGACTTCCCGTCCGATGGAGGATCATACTCACCCCGATGATGACCAGCAGATAGAGAAAGGTAAACACACTGGCAAACCCACCGGTCAAAAATAATATAACGGTGACGGTCACCGTATCAAGAAAGACCTGGCCATAGACAAACCAGTGGGTATCCCCCCAGACATTTAACAGCAAAAAATAAAGGGCAGAAAGGACAAAAAGCACCAGGGCAATGGCAATCAAAAAGATAAAGGGCCGGGCCATAAAAGGGATGGATTCACTGGCACAAAAAAGTAAGGTGGCTCCCAAAAGCACCCCGGCAAAAACCAGCCTGAACGCAATGAGCCATTTTATCCGTCCCTTTGAATCTTCCGAACCGGCATGATGAATTTTCATGAAAATTACCCGACGGCGGCAGCCATCTTAAAGATGGGAAGGTACATAGCTATGACCAGCCCGCCAATGACCACCCCCAGAAAAACCATGAGAAAGGGTTCTATCATATCGGTGAGGTTACTCACGGCCTGATCCACCTCATCATCATAAAAATCCGCAATTTTTTCCAGCATGGTATCCAGGGCACCAGTGGACTCCCCCACGGCAATCATGGAACAGACCATGGAAGGAAACACACCGCTTTCAAGCAAAGGGTCTGCCATGGAACGTCCTTCCGAAATACCTGATTTAACGTCCAAAACGGCAAATTCAACGCTTTTATTTCCAGCGGTTCTGGCCACAATATCAAGGGCTTCCAGTATTGAAACCCCACTTGACATCATGGTCCCCATGGTTCGTGTAAATTTGGCCACCGCCACCTTGCGGATAAGCATGCCAAACACAGGAAGCTTTAAAAAAAGATCATCCATGATGATCTGACCTTTTTTGGTGGCATAGAATCTTTTTATGCTGAACATCGTAAAAAATATCCCCCCCAGTATATACCCTATGTTTCCAATGACAAACTCACTCAACCCCACAACCATAAGGGTGGGGGCAGGAAGGGAAGATCCAAACCCTTCAAACATCTGGGAAAAAACAGGAATAACAAAAACCAGGATAATTCCCACCACCACCACGGCCACGGCCATGGTGATACCCGGATAGGTCATGGCCCCTTTTATCTGTTTTTTCAATTTTGCCATTTTTTCCATGTAAGCGGACAATCTTCTAAGAATAATATCCAGGATACCACCTGCCTCACCGGCCGCAACCATATTCACATACAGCTCATTAAAGACCTTGGGGAATTTACCCAGGGCGTCGGCAAAGGTCTCACCACTTTCAACGGAGAGTTTAGTCTCTTTTAATATTTTTTTAAAGGTGGGATTTTCCTGCTGGGCCTGTAGGATATCAAGGCATTGAAGCAGGGGCAGGCCCGCATCAATCATGGTGGAGAACTGTCTTGAAAAAATAATAACATCCTTATCCGTTACCTTGGGCTGCAAAAAAGAAATGTTTTCAAACAGATCCTTGGGTTTTTTCTTGATGGAGGTGGCTTTGATTTTTCTCCGCAAAAGATTTGAACGAACCTCTTCAACGGTTTTTGCCTCCATCTCGCCTTTAATGGCTCTTTTTTTTGGATTTTTACCCTTCCAGAGATAAACACTCATATCTTTTCCATATCTCCTTTTATTTTTTTTTATATAAAAGTCCCAATAAGCTAAGGTGCAATGCTAAGGATCTCCTTGGTTTTCCCGGTCATAAATGATAATAAGCACACGATCATGGGGTATCCATGGCATTAAAGCCAGGATCAATTCCAAGTTTAGCACCACCAATTAACCGAATGACTCAAATCATAAAAATTTCCCATCGTCATTCCCAGGAGCATGAACTGTTTGAAAAAAGAAAAGAAAATCCAGCCGAAAACCATCATTACCAGCCATACCAACGCCGATTTTGACGCCATTGCCAGCATGTTGGCTGCCCAGAAACTCTATCCGGAAGCACTGGTAATTTTCCCGGGATCCCAGGAAAAAAACCTCAGAGATTTTTTTGTCAGCTCCATGAGCTACCTTTTTAACATGGAAAACCCAAAAAACATAGACTTTTCCCTGACCCAAAAGTTGATCGTTGTGGATACCCGCAACCCCCTTCGCATTCCCGCCGTTGCAGAACTTCTGGAAAAAAAAGGGGTGGAAATCCACGTCTATGACCACCATCCAAATACCGAGGAGGATATCAGTGCAGATATTAGTTTTGTCCAACCCACCGGTGCCACGGTTACCATTTTAACCCAGCTAATGCGGGAAAAAAATATTGCCATTTCTCCGGAAGAAGCCACAGTCATGGCCCTTGGTATCTATGAGGATACCGGTTCATTTACTTACACCTCCACCACTGAGGCGGATTTACAGGCCGCTGCCTTTTTCCTCTCCTGTGGGGCCAATCTTAACACCATCGCCGATTTTATCTCCAAGGAGATCCACACCGACCAGGTGACCTGGCTCAATGAGCTTCTTAATGAAAAAATTTCCCACACCATCAACGGGGTGGAAATTCATATTTCCACCATCTCCTCTACGGAGTATATTCCTGATCTGGCAACCATTGTACAAATGGTAATGAAAATTGACAACCTGGATGTTTTTTTTGCCATTGTCCTCATGGAAACCAAGGTCAATATTATTGCCCGCAGTCGCATCATTGAAGTAAATGTGGGAGAAATTTTAGCGACCATGGGAGGCGGCGGCCATGCCAGTGCCGCATCTGCCGGAATAACTGGAAAGACATTGGCCCAGGTGGAGCAAGAACTCATTGAACTCATGAAAACCCATGTGATGCCCACCCGCATTGCCCGGGAATTGATGTCAACACCAGCTTTAATCATCAAGGAAAGTGTCTCCTGCCAAGATGCAAGTACAATGATGACCCGCTGCAACGTGAATACCCTTTTAGTTTCATCGGATGATCCCAATGATATCACAGGCTACATCACCCGGCAAGTCATTGAAAAAATAGGATATCATCAACTGGGGCACCTGCCCATCAGTGAATATATGTCAACGGAGATTTCCACCATTTCCCAGGATGCCGGTCTCATGGAAATTGAGTCCCGGATCATGGAGGGAAAGCAGCGACTTTTACCCGTTATAAAGGCTTCCCGGGTTATCGGTGTCATCACACGCACCGATCTTTTAAATTATCTGGTGCATCGCAGCAAGGATGAAAAGGCCTCCCGCCATGGCCAGGACACCACCCGGCACCATGCCAAACACCGAAATGTGGGCCATCTTATCAAAGAGCGCCTGACCCCGGCCATGGCGGATTTGCTTGGAGAAATCGGCAGGGCTGGTGATGAACTGGGGCTGAATCTATTTGTGGTGGGGGGCTTTGTCAGAGATCTGTTACTTTACCGTAAAAGCGAAGACATTGATGTGGTGGTGGAGGGAGATGGCATTGATTTTGCTCAACGATTTATTTTGAAAAAAGGGGGGCGGTGCAACCCCCACCGGGAATTTTCCACAGCGGTTATGGTGCTTCCCAATGGTTTTAAAATTGATGTGGCATCCGCCCGCATGGAATACTATACGGCACCAGCGGCATTGCCCACAGTGGAAATGAGTTCCATCAAACGGGATCTGTTTCGACGGGATTTTACCATCAACGCCCTTGCCGTTGGACTCAACGAAAAAAACTTTGGCACCCTCATTGATTTTTTCGGTGCCCGGCGGGATCTCAAGGACAAAACCATAAGAACCATCCACAACTTAAGTTTTGTGGAGGATCCCACCCGGATATTCAGGGCCATTAAATTTGCCAACCGGTTTGATTTCACCATTGGCAAACTCACCCAGAGCCTCATACGCAATGCGGTGAAATTTGATTTTATAAGAAAACTCAGTGGACGACGGGTTTTTTCCGAACTCAGACAAATCCTTGAAGAAGACAACCCCATCCCAGCCATTGAAGCCCTTCGGGAATATCAACTGGAAAAGATCATCCACCCTGCCCTGGCAATGGATAATGGTACTATGGAAACCCTTGGTGCCGTACAAAAAGTAGTTTCCTGGCACGACCTTCTCTACCTGAACACCCCTTGCATGGCATGGGCTGTTTATTTCATGGTGATCATTAGAAAATGCCCCTTTACGGTGGTCAAGGAGATTTGCAATCGCCTTAGACTGTCTCCCTCCCAGACAAAACTGATTTTAAATGATAGACTCAAGGCAGAGGAACGATTGTACATACTGGAAAAAAGATATCCCCCCACCCACAGCGGGCTATATGCTCTGCTTCATATATTCAAACCAGAGCTTGTGCTTTACATCATGGCATGTACCCAGAGTGAGCGGGTTAAAAAAGGGGTCTCCTTTTATTACACCCGTCTCAAGGATATAAACCCCACCATCCAGGGTCGGGATCTGATTGCATTAAACCTTAAGCCGGGGCCCGCCTTTCACTCCATTATGCAATCGGTGCTGGATGCAAAACTGGATGGACAGCTAAAAAACAAAAAAGAAGAGATTGCATTTGTTCAAAAGTACCATATGCCGCAGCCTTTGCCCATCCATGGACAAATCAGTTGATTAACGCCCCTGTTTCTGATACTCGATGATCAAGTTTTGGGCCTACATGGCAATGAACAATACAATGACATAATGCCGCCCCGGCAGCTATCCTGATCGGAACGGGAACGTCGGGGGTATTTTTGACCTTCCGCTTAGCCCACAACGAAGCATGAAAGAATATTAGATTTGTCTACTCTTTCATATAAACGGGCATGTTCTTACGTACACAACGAATATTGGGTCGTAGACGCGGAGCCAAATGATATCATGCCGCCCCCCCCCCCGACGGGCAATGGGCCCGGCCGGAACCGGAGACGGCACAATTGGCCGGTTCCTATTACCCATCGGGGGGGGGGGCTCTGCTGAGGTTGCCCGGAAGTTTTATCTTCTAATAACTGCCACGGGCAGACCGTATTCCAGCCCCGGCCTACCCACAACGAAACATGAAAAAATGTTAAATATGCCTACTCTTTCATAAAAAAAACGGAAACAACGCCATGAAAAATGCAGACCATCTCACCGGTATTACCACCACCGGCACACCTCATCTGGGCAACTACGTGGGGGCCATCCGGCCCGCCATCCAGTCCAGTCGGGAAGACAACCGACAATGTTATTACTTTCTTGCCGATTACCATGCCATCATCAAATGCCAGGAACCGGCACGCATCAGACAATCGGCACTGGAAGTAGCTGCCACCTGGATTGCCCTGGGGCTGGACACAGACACCTCCATTTTTTACCGCCAGACCGATATCCCGGAAATCCCGGAACTTACCTGGATTCTCACCTGCATTACTGCCAAGGGCCTTATGAATCGTGCCCATGCCTACAAAGCGGCTGTGGCAGACAATGAGGCGGCTGGCAGAAAGGATTTGGACAAAGAGATCTCCATGGGACTGTTCAGCTATCCCATTCTCATGGCCGCCGATATCCTCATGTTCAACGCCCGCAAGGTACCTGTGGGACGGGATCAGATCCAGCACCTGGAGATGACCCGGGACATTGCGGGACGGTTCAACCACCAGTTTGGAGAACACTTTATCCTGCCCGAGGCCGTGGTGGATGAAACTTCAGCTGTGCTGGCGGGCCTTGACGGCAGAAAGATGAGTAAAAGCTACAACAACACCATTCCGTTGTTTGAGACGGAAAAAAAGCTAAGAAAGCTGATCATGAAGATCAAAACCAACTCCCTGGCACCCGAAGAGCCCAAAGATCCGGAAACCTGCACCTTGTTTGCCATTTACAAGGCCTTTGCCACCCGGGAAGAGACCGCGACCATGGCAGACAGATACCGGGAAGGCATTGGCTGGGGCACCATGAAACAGGAGCTGTTTGAGCATCTCAACGAAGTGCTCAAAGGTCCCAGAGAAGCGTACAATGAACTTATTAAATCTCCAGGAGACATTGATGCGGTGCTCAAAAAAGGGGCCATCCGTGCCCGGGAATATTCGGTGCCCATGCTGGATCGAGTTAAAAAGGCCATTGGCATACAGGCACTTTAAGCCTCATTTCCCCGGGGAAGATTGAAGAGACTTAACCTCTCCCGGGGTCAGATGACGCCATTTTCCCTGGACAAGATCCCCCAATGCCACACGGCCCATTCGTACCCGCTTGAGGTGGGCCACATCATTGCCGGTTTTACTCACCATGCGCCGGATCTGTCTATTAATCCCCTGTTTAAGTACAATCTTAAAATCATTGGCACCTGTGCGCCACACCCGGGCAGTTCTCGTTCTTTTTCCATCAAGTACTATGCCCTTGGCCATTTTTTCCAGGGCTCCCCGGCTCACCGGTTTAACCGTTGTAACCGCATACTCTTTTTCATGGTTAAATGAGGGATGAGACAGACGGTTATGAAGTTCCCCATCATCGGTGAGTAAGATTAACCCACAAGAATCTTTATCCAGTCGCCCCACGGGATAAATCCGCTGGGAAACAGTTACCAGATCAAGGACAATGGGCTCCCGGCCCTGGCGGGCACAGGAAGAGATCACCCCCACAGGTTTATTCAGGGCAATATAAGTCAAGGCTTTATCCAAAGCTATCTGCACGGGCTTTCCATCAAAAAGAATGGCATCCATCTCCGGGTTCACCTTGGTTCCCGGAGTTGTCACCACGGTTTCGTTGACCTTAACCCGGCCCTGGGAGATCAAGACTTCCCCCTGTCTCCGGGAGCAAATGCCCGCCTGGGACAAAAATTTCTGAAGTCTCATCATGAACGATAATCCGCATTGATTTTCACATAATTCTCAGAAAAATCACAAAACATGAAAAAATCGCTGTGATCCCCCAGGTTAAGATCCAGAATTATCTCAAGCTCATCGGCCTTCATCCCTTTGGCTGCCTCTTTTTCCGCATCCACCCCCTGCCATACGCCCCCCATCACCAGGGGAACCTCTCCAAAGAAAAGATCCATTTTATCGGGATCCACCATGGCACCAGAGCGGCCCGCAGCTGCGGTGATACGGCCCCAGTTGGGATCTTCACCGTAAAGAGCGGTTTTTACAAGGTTGGAATGGGCAATGGCCTCAGCGGTTAAAAATGCGTCCTGGGCCGAGGCAGCTCCCCGAACCACAATGCGGGCAAGTTTTGTGGCCCCCTCCCCGTCCCGAACGATCATTTTTGAAAGCTCAAGCAAGGTTTCATCCATCACCCGCTGAAACTCCAGGGCATCGTCACTATCCTCCAGAACCGCCCCGGACATACCGTTGGCCATGGCAATGAGCATATCATTGGTGCTGGTGTCCCCATCCACGGAGATGCGGTTAAACGAAACAGCACAGGCTTTTTGAAGTACGGTTTTTAAAAGCGTGGAAGAGATATCCACGTCCGTACACACAAAGGCCAACATGGTGGCCATGTTGGGCCGGATCATGCCAGATCCCTTGGCAAAGCCGCACACGGTAAAGGTTTTACCTTTGATGGTGCAGGTTTTACGTACCATTTTTTTTGCAAGATCTGTGGTGAGGATGGCTTCAGCAAAATCATCAGCCTTGTCCGATGCCATATCCGCCACCACAAGGGGGATTCCCGTTTGCATTTTTTCCATGGGAAGGGGGGCACCAATAACCCCGGTGGAAGCAACCAGGACCAGATCTTCGGGAATATTGAGTATTTCTGCGGCAACACGGGCAGTTTCCAGTGCATCTTTATACCCCTGGTCACCGGTAAAACAGTTGGCATTGCCAGAATTTACCACCACTGCCTGACAAATACCGGGAAGAATGCGTTCCCGACCCAGAATCACCGGGGCTGCCACCACCTTGTTGGTGGTAAAAAGAGCGGCGGCAGAAGCAGGTCTTTGTGAATAAATGATCCCAAGATCTTTTTTCCCGTTTGTCTTGATACCCGCAGCAATGCCGCTGAATTGAAATCCCTTCATTGTATTTTAATCTCCCTGTTTGACTTTTATGGATGGCGTATTATCGTAATTCGGTGTTCCTGTTATTTTCTCATCTGCCCTAAGTTTTCCGCCTGTGGCAGTTTTTTTATATGAAAGAGTAGATACGCCTAACATTCTTTCATGCTTCGTTGTGGGTAGACCGAGACCAAAATACGGTCTGCCCGTGGCAGTTATAATCAAGTCCTTTTAGACACCTCGTCAGTTGTAAGTTCTCATAACCTATTGAATTTATTAGTAGTGAAAAAATTAGAATAAAAATTCCAGTTCTAATTATTTCAGTAAGTTATACAATAATGGCTTAGCAAACTCAGAGAACTTACAACTCAGGAGTTAGACACCTTTTAACAGAAAAACAGCCATAAGGAAATATGGAAGTATGGAAGATTTTACGGTGAATTGCCCCCATTGCGATGGCAAATTGATCCTGAAACGAACCTGAACACGGGTTTATTTAAGCTGCAGGCTCTGTGGCAAAGACTTCCCCCAGGAAAAATACAAAGAACTCATGGATGACTATTTTGAAGCCGTGCTGGCCAATGTGCCATGCAACAGACTCTAACCTTTTCTAACCTATCCCTCCATATTAAAGGCCCATGACCCAACCCAAAAAAAACTTTAAAATCACCATTGAATATGACGGTACCCCCTATGCAGGATGGCAGATCCAGCCCCGGCAGACCACCATCCAGGGGGAAATACAAAAGGCCCTTTCCATCATCTTAAATCAGCCCATCACCATAACGGGATCAGGCCGCACCGATGCCGGGGTTCATGCCATGGGACAGACCGCCAATTTCCATGCCACCACGGCCATGGCCTGTCCGGCCCTGAAACGGGGATTGAACAGTATGATCAAAGGCCCCATTGTCATCCGGGAGATCCAGGAGGTGCCAGACCACTTCCATGCCAGATACCATGCCCAGGCCAAAACTTATCACTATCATATATTGAACCGATCAGAGCCCTGTGCCGTGGGCAGAAATTACCGATGGCACCTGCCCCTTCCCCTGGACATCGCTGCCATGAATAGCTGTTGTGAACTGATAAAAGGAAAACATGACTTTAAATCCTTTGAAGGGGCCGGAAGCCCCAGGAGCCATACCGTTCGGCACATTTATGACGCTGGGGTGGAACCCCTTAAAAAGGACAATGTGGAGAGGTTGGTTTTTAAAGTAAAAGGGAATGGGTTTTTAAGGTTCATGGTGAGAAATATTGTGGGCACCCTGGTTCAGGCCGGGCTTTCAAAACTGAGTTCAGAAGAATTTCATACCATTCTGATGGCCCGGGATCGACGCCGGGCTGCAGCCACTGCGCCAGCCCGGGGTCTGTTTCTCATGAAGGTGGAGTATCCTTTGGTTCCCGCATTTTTTGAATCACCCGGTTGTAATGATTGATCACATCCCGACGATATAGAAGCCCCACAAACAAACCGTGATCGTCCTCCTGCACCACGGGCAGTGCATCAATGTTTTTCTGGGTCAACTTTAAAAGCACAGTGTTCAAATCCTCAGAAGTGGTGGTCACAATAATGTCTGACACCATAATATCCCGCATCACCACAAGATCCTCCAGGTGAATGGTGAAAATCACCTCTCTAATGTCAGTGCTGGAGAAAATGCCACAAAAGCGGTTGTCCCGGTTCATCACCGGAAAATAGTGCTGTTTGGTGGCAGAAAATATCTTTTTAAATTTGGAAAAGGGCATGTCCTCACGGACATGGGACACGTTTTTCACCAGATGCATGAGATCACCCACCTTCATGGTCTGGAGAATATCCATCATGAACTCCCCGGCATGGGCCGGTGAATCCACCCGATTTTTTACCTGTTTTTCATAGATGGTCCAGCGTTGGGAAATAAGATAACAGATGGAGCACACCAGAAGGCTGGGCAGCAGCAGATGGTAGGAATTGGTCATTTCACTGACAAAGATAATCGTGGAGATGGGGGTGTTGGAGACCGCCGTGAAAAAACCTGCCATGCCCACAATGACAAAAGTCCCAGGCGCTGTGACCACCCCGGGTATGAGCATGTGAAACAATTTACCCACCACCCCGCCCATGGCACCACCAATAACCACCGATGGACCAAACACCCCCCCACTGCCACCGGAACCGATGGAAAAGGAGGTGGTGAAAATTTTGCCTATGGCCAGGGCAAAAAGAATGGAGATGGAGAGTTCATTAAAAATGGCCTTTTGTGCAAAGCCATACCCAAAGGCCAGGGTATAGGGAAGGAAAAACCCGATGATACCGGTGATCAACCCCCCAATGGCAGGCTTGATATGATTGGGGATGCGAAATCGCCGAAAAAGGTGGGTGACCCCATAAAAGGTCTTAATATAAAACACCGCAGTGATCACAAGAACCAGGGCCAGTACCACATAAGGCCCAAGTTCCAGGGGATTTTGAAATTTAAATCCCGGAGAGTCAAACAAAGATCCCCAGCCAAACACCAGGCAAAAAATGCAATAGGCCACCACAGATGAGATACCTGCGGGGATGATTACATCTGCTTCAAATTCAGGATCCCGGTACAATACTTCGGCGGCAAACAATGCCCCGGCCAGGGGAGCCCTAAAAATACTTCCCACTCCGGCCCCTACACCGGCGGCCATCATGATACGGCGCTCCCGGTCAGACAGGTGCATCTTTGTTGCCAGAAACGAGCCAAACCCGGCACCAATCTGGGCAATGGGACCTTCCCTTCCCCCGGATCCACCGCTGGTCAATGTGATGGCCGAAGCAATGGTTTTAATGATGGGCACTCTGCCACGGATATAGCCGCCTTTCTGGTGATAGGCTTCAATGGCGGCATCGGTGCCGTGGCCTTCTGCTTCCGGGGCAAAGGTATACACCAACCAGCCACTGATAAGGCCGCCCATCGCAGGCAAGAGCAAGAGTATCCATCGATTAAAGGGGGTCTCTGTGGGAGCAAACAAAGAGTGCTCCCCTGCCGGTGTACCCGGTCGATATCCGGCCATGAGATCCAGAAAATAGTGTACCCCCAGTCCACAGAGGTAGTGAAACAAAACCGAGCCAAGCCCGGCAATGATTCCAATGAGAATAAAGCGGAAAAGCCACCGCCCGGCATGGGCTATCTCGCCGGAGGAGAACCAGTCTGTCAAGCGTGTCAGGTACGTTCCTTTTTTATCCATGATTTTTATCTTTTGACCTTTGGGCCGTAAAACTCAATCCTTCAGCTTTGGATATAAGCGTTGCTCTATCAAGATTTTTTCTTGACAAAAACAACTATGGAATGAGTCCGAAATAACATACCCTTTTAAAAATTGGGAACACTATCCTTAAACAGTGGTGTGTTCTGAAAGGGGCAAGTTATTTGAGACTGGTTCCTATATTTGTTTCAGATCTTTAATTCCCTTCAGGATAATGTCAAACAACACCTTAACCTCATCTTCTTCCATGCAGGAAAAGGCAACTCGAATATTTCTCTGACCAATGGCAATAAGCCCCACCCCATAGGTATTCAATAAATGGAGGCGAAGGGTTTCCGCATCCACACCCCTAAGGCGAATACACATAAAGTAGCCTGAATTAAAGGGATACACGTCCCAGGCATCCTGGTAGGCAGAATCCTCTAACACCGATTTGATGGCTTGAGCCCGGGATTTGAGGATGTTAAACTTTTCTCTTTTTTCATCCAGGTATCCGGCACTTCCCATGGCCTTTAAGACAATGGACTGGCCCAAATGGGAGACATTGGAAATATTGCCCCGGATGCACCCGGCTGTTTTCTGTTCCATGGCGGCATAGAGGGGGCCAAGATCCTGATTCTGCGCCTGAGAGAAGGCAGAAAATCCATAGGTGACAAACCCGATGCGCAGGCCCCAGACGTAATCTTCCTTTGTGGCACCATCCAATTTAACGGCGACAATGCGCTCATGGCTGCCAGCCAGAAGGGAAAAAATGGATTCTTTCATGGTTTCTTGTTCAAAGAAAAGACCGAAATAGGCGTCATCACAGCCCACCACCACATTGGTGCCCTGCTGGGCAATGTCCAGAAAAATGGCAGCCATTTTTTCAGCTTCGGCAAGGGTGGGGGAATATCCGCTGGGATTATTGGGGAAATTTAAAATGGTGATGAGTTTATTCCCCGTGGCGGCCCGATCTCTCATGGCTTTTTCAAAGGCTTCCAGATCCAGGCCGGTAAGGGTGGTATTGAATGTATTGTAGGTCACCACCTCTGCCTGATTTCTGACCCCAAAGGTCATATTGTAATTGCCCCACATCATATCTGGCAATATTACAACATCACCGGGATCAATCCACAAATCAGCAAAGGTGCTGACGGCATGGGTAATTCCCGATGTGACCACAGGAAGGCTGACACATTTCCCGTCCAGGGAGGGATTTTTTTCAAACAGCGATTTCTGCCACTGCTCCCGCAGGGAAGGCAGCCCAAATGAGGAGGCATAGGGGAGAAATTCATCGGGTTCCAGTCCGCCCACCGGGGAGGTAATGGCAGAAAGACTCATCACCTGCCCTTTTTCTTTGGCAATGCCAATGGTGGCATTTATTTTGTGGGCCTTAAGTTTTGCTTCAGCGCTTTGGGTCAATATCCCCCGGGGGAAAAAAAGTTCTTTTCCCATGCGGGATAACATATCATAAACATATGGATTTAACTGCTTTATCGCAGCGTTGGACTCTTCGGCCAGCACGTTCATGGTGTCACATCAATCCTGTGTTATATTATGATCCAAGGTTAATGCGCATATCAAATGAGGGGATATGGCGTAAAAAAGGGGAAGGAAAAGCGCCATTGGTCACGACAGCCCCCGACGAAATAGCCATGTAAGCTGCCATGTACCAATGGTGTACCGCACCAGGCTTATCTTCGCTTGGAAGCCTTGATGGGGTTAATTTTCTGTTTTTTGGTTTCCACAACTGTTTTCACATGGGTGGCCATGTTGCAGTTTCCATTTTTCCATTTCAAAGTTGGATCCGGTGCTGCGGTGCAGTATTTACCGGTTTCATACTCGGAAACTCGCTGGCACCCTTCACACTGCTCCACCACGGGCAGGCAGGCCCCGCCATTATATTTACAGCCGCCTTTGGCCATGAAAACACATTCATCACCCTTTCTTACAGTATCACAAATCATTGGTATCAACCCCATATCGTTATGGCAAAAAAAAACAATGGAAACCCAACTGGATTTCCGCCCTGTAATTATAAACTCATATTTTTTAAGCAAATCAATATAACATAATTTAAAAATATGTCAACATATCCATGCGCAATTCTATTTGCAGTCCAGGTCATTTAAAAAAACTCAATGCCAGCAAGGCACAAGTTAAGAATCCTTGATTTTTAACGGTTAAAATGAGAATAATATGAAACTCGACGATTCGTTTCCCCACCCAGAATTTGGGTGAACATATCTATAAGAGTAGCCAAAAGTTCATCAGCATGCGAAGCATGTCTGTTGCAACTTTTGGTTGGAAGGCGAGCGCAGCGAGTCCTTCCAACAATTATTTATCCATCAATCAAATCCGGAAATCAACCCTTCGGAGGGGCCGTCATTTTGGGTCAGGTTAGGCTTGCAACAGTATTTTTCATGGCTGATCACCATATCCAGGCATGACAAAAACGACTCCGCCCCAAGCCTTTATACCTGTCCCCACCACGGCTCAAAGGGGGAAGTCGGGTTCACAACAAAGCGGAACCAAGTAAACTACCGCTACCCTAAAGGGATAGCGGCTTTTTAAAAAGCCGTATTTTTTTAGGGTGGTAGCTTTTAAGAAATCTTCGGATTTTGAGAAAGTCTGAGTTTACCAGACTCAGGTAGAAGAAATTTTACCTACGATAGATAGGTTATGACACAAATGATTGCCGCCCCAGATCAGCATCGAATGTCGCTTGTATTTAAAAAAGGTTGAGGGAAGACCCAGTGATATAAGCTTTGAAGCCTATTTATCTTTGTC
>Ga0208900_1000190_pt1 | contig 38694 bp, 41 predicted proteins | sample AntAceMetag02UKK_FD_184763 | JGI IMG/M metagenome (GOLD analysis project Ga0208900, IMG submission 184763) | Saline lake microbial communities from Ace Lake, Antarctica - Antarctic Ace Lake Metagenome 02UKK (SPAdes) (version 2) | ecosystem: Environmental > Aquatic > Non-marine Saline and... | reverse complement strand
TTGTTAGATTTGGATGATCATAATATTGAAAGATTCAAAATGCCCTCATCTCTTTCAGATGTCACGCAAATTTTTAAAAAACTTAGGACTCACGAGTACCACCTTAAGACGTACTAATCTCAGCCAAAAAAGAAAAAAATATTTTTCAAATTTAAGGTAAATATATTTGTCAATCCCAATAATGACAAACGTATTTGTCATTCTAAATGTCTTTTCCAGTAGTCCACTTCCATTGCACCGACAAAATCACTTTCACAAACCAACTGGAATAATAGATATATATTGAATTTATTGGTGTTTTATGCCGGGTAGCTTGATTAAGACGGTACGTTCTTTGCTTTCTCCTGAATACAGTTTAAGTTCGGCTGAAAGGCTGAAACCGAATAAAGCGGATAATTTTACTGTTACACCCATATTAACAATGAAGGAGGAAGTAAAATGAGAAAGAGATCTTTAGTGTTGGGTATCCTGGCCATTTTTTGCGTATATGGCATGATGCTTTCCCCGGCATTTGCAGAAAAAGTACTTAAAGTCGGTGTGTTAGGGCCGTTCACAGGTGCCCAGGCAAAGGTGGGGGCTGAGTTCAAGGCTTCGGTGAATTTGGCAATGGAGGAAATCGACTACAAGATTGGCGATTACAGGGTTGAACCTGTGTGGATTGATTCCCAGATGGACCCGGCCAAGGCTGTCGGTGCTTACGAAGAGGCCATTGAAGGTAAAGGCATTGTAGCTGGGGTACTGAACTGGCAGAGTTCAGTGGCCGTTGCCGTCATGGATGTAGTGGCCAAGCACAAGATTCCCCATGTTTTCGGGTTCGGTGCCACCGGCCTGGTGAATGAAAAATTCAATTCAGACCGGGAAAAATACGAATACTGGTCCTGCAAAGGCTGGCCGGTACCTTCCAAGCTTATGAAAGGGTATGTTAATTGTATTGAAGACTCCATTAAAAGGGGGGACTGGAAACCCGCCAAAAAGATTGCCGCCATTTATGGGGAAGATACGGACTGGGGACGAAACGCCGGTGGCGCACTTAAAGATTTATTTCAAGGCGCTGGCTGGAAAGTGATATCAGAAGATTATTTCCCGGTTAACCAGTCAGATTTTTATCCTTTACTGGGGAAATACCGTTCAAGAGGGGTCACCCTCCTGGCTGGGACGTGCAACTATCCGGCCATGGGTGCACTGATCAAACAGTCCAGGGAAGTGGGCATTGACGCGGCCATTATTGCCGACGGACTGGGATGGGTGGGTAACTGGTATGACATGAGCGGCGAAAATGCCAACAATGTTATCGATATGATTCCTTTGCTGACGACTCCCGAAGCAAAAGCCTGGGCAAAAAAGGTGGAGAGCCAATTCGGCTTCAAACCCAGCCCGTCATCAGGCGGACTCTCCTATGACGGCGTCCGTTTTTTTATTAAAATGGCAAAACGGACGCTGGAAAAACACGGGGAACTCACCAAGGAAACTATTTTTGAGGTCATTAAATCAGAGGTCAATACTGGCAAACTCACCTATACCAAAGCGGACGGTGCCATTATCATGAGCAGCTACACCTACACAAGTGAATCCGCTCCCGATCCCCTACTGGGTAAAGAGGGATATTTTTTCCCGGTCATCCAGTACAAAAGTGGTAAAGGACACGTTATTTACCCGGAAGATGTGAAAGAGCGTAACTTCATTCCGCCGAAATAATTACTTCATAACCATTCCGGCGGCCTGAAACCGATGTGCTCATCAGGCCGCCTTTCTAACTAAAATTATGCCCACAGGCAGTTTTTTTAGATGGTTTTATTATTACTCATTATAAGCAAAGGAAACGGATGAATGGCTATCGAAAGACCCAGACTGTTTAACCGCCCCAAACTCAACGTACTAAATGAAATTCAAAAAAAAGAAATCCACTTGGCCTCACTGGAAGTTTTGGAACGAACCGGTGTAAAAATGACCCATGAAAAGGGCAGGGAGATTTTGGCAGGCGCCGGTGCTAAGGTGGATGGGGATAGGGTACGGATTCCCGGCTGGATGGTAGAAGATGCCATCAGAAAGACCCCCTCCCGACTTGTCCTGGGCAAACGAAACGGCGAACGATCCGTTTTCCTTGAAAATGATCGCTCCTACTATGGTCCCAGCCTTGACTGCATGGAATACCTTGATCCGGTCACCAACATCCGCACGGATTTCACCGCGGACCACTGCCGAATCACCGCTTCCCTTGCCGAGCATTTACCTAATTTTGACTGGTCCATGGTCATTGGAATGGCTTCGGATGTCCCCCCTGAAATCTCGGACCGGGTGATTGCCCGCCAAGCCCTGACTTACAGCACCCAACCCCTGGTGTTCTGCACCCACAGCGTTGAAAATGAGAAAGATGTATTTGAGATGGCCCTGGCCGTGTGTGGCAGCAGGGAAAATTTTGAACGTGCACCCACCATTGTTCATTATTCCGAGCCTATTTCGCCGTTGACCTACTATGATCCAGCCGTGGACAAGATACTGTTCAGCGTGGAAAACGGTATCCCCCTTATTAACTTTTCAGCTCCCCAACTGGGGGGCAGTTCACCTGCCACCTTTGCCGGAACCATTGTACAGGGCTGTGCAGAGTCTTTAAGCGGCCTGGTGCTGGGTCAGAACGTCAGGCCCGGGGCATCCATGATCTTTGGATCCCAAACCACCATCATGGACATGCGCACCACCATTTTCTCCTATGGCGCACCGGAGATGGCCCTGATGATCTCGGCCATGGCGGAAATGGCCCAATTTTACCAGCTCCCATTCTACGGTACATCCGGATCAACGGATGCCAGATTCAACGATCCCCAGGCCGGCATTGAGGCCACTTTCCAAACCCTGACCGCCGGACTTGTGGGATCAAGCCTGGTTCATGACTGTAGTTCATGGATGGATCACGGCTCCCTGGTCTCTCCTGCCTACATGGTCATGGTCAATGAGATTCTTCACATGGTTAACCAGTATATGAAGGGCATAGAAATCAGCGATAACACCCTTGCCGTGGACCTCATCGATAAGGTCGGTCCGGGGGGCAATTATATACAGGAAAAACATACCATGGAAAACTTCAAAAACGTTTGGTACTCGGACCTGTTTGACCGGAGCATTCTCAAGACATGGGAAGCCGCCGGCTCAAAAACCTTTGAAGACCGATTAAGGGAAAAGACACTGAAAGCCATGGAACATGAGACAGAGCCCCTGGCACCGGAAATCGTGCGTGAGTTTGACCGAATGCAGAAACACTGGAAATAGCAGGAGCCCATATGAAAATAACCGCCATCAAAGCTACACCGGTGAATATCCCCCTTGAAGCCCCCATAATCTGGTCCGTGGGCCTCTATCCCGGTACGTCAAAAACCATTATCCAGGTCTTCACTGATGAGGGCCTGGTGGGAATTGGAGAGGCACCGTCATGGGACTGTGCCAGCCTTATTGAGAAAGATTTGGCCCCCCGACTGATTGGGCAAGATCCCATTGATATTGCCGGATGTGAAAAACGGTGCGTGCCGGAATGGCGCATCGTTCAGAACACCGATGATGCCGCTGTGGTCAAAGCCTTCGGCGGTATTGAAATGGCTCTCTGGGACATCCGGGGCAAAGCCTGGAATCAACCCCTTTACCAGTTGTTGGGCGGAGCGGTTCGAAAAGAGATCCCCTTTACGGAATACTTTGCCTTTAGAACCTTACAGGATGGTAAAGGAGGCGAGCAGACTCCGGAAGCCGTTCTGGATTATTGCCTGAAAATGAAAGCGGAATATGGGTCCACCATGTTCGAAGGCAAGTTGACCCTTGGTGACCCTGAGCTTGAAATTTCCACCATTAAGCTGCTCAGAAAGGGACTTGGCGATCGTGCCATGATCCGGATGGATGGAAACATGGCCTGGTCTTATCCCACGGCTCTGCACATCCTCAAATCCATTGAACCCTTGAATATCAGGAATTATGAAGATCCCGTGGCCACGTTTGAAGAGATGGCAGCATTGAGGCGGCATGTGGGGATCCCCTTTTCCACCCATGTGCCTGATATTCGCCGTGCCGCAGCCATGGGCGGTACCCCGGAAGCCTTTGTAACCAATTTTGCGGTTCTGGGGGGCATCCACCGGGCTGTGGGATTTATCAAGGCGTGTGAAACCATGGGGTATGATTTCTGGTGTTACAGCGGGGATGGCGGCATCTGCAATGCAGCTTACCTTCATGTGGTGGCGTCCTGTCAATGGATTCGGGAACCCAGTCAATCCCTTTTTCGCTGGCAAACCGATGATGTGATTGAGGAAGGCCCTTTCCGGCCGGTGAACAACATCGTTTTGGTTCCCGAAGGACCTGGACTTGGGGTCACCCTTGATCAGAAAGCCCTCAAACGCTGTCACGATCGCTTCCTTTCCCAGGGACCGGTGAACCATTTTGCTTCACTGTCTCGGACAAACCACTTTGTCAGGCTGCCCCTGGTTTAAAGCTACCTCAAACAATTGGAATTAGGGTTCGCGTTCAAAGCCGGGTGTGCGTGCCTGCCTGCTTTTGTCTGTACCTTTTTTTGAAAATGAGAACAACGTCTGCCACACCCGGCTCAAAACCGATTTTTTAAGGAAACCCATAGAGATTATGATTGTACTGGAAACCAAGAATTTGACCAAGCAGTTTGGTGGACTCACCGCCGTCAATGCCGTCTCCATGACCATCTACCAGGGCGATGTTGTGGGGCTTATCGGTCCCAACGGTGCAGGTAAGACCACATTTGTCAATGCCATATCCGGCCTTAATCCCCCCACATCGGGCAAGGTGATTCTATTTGGGGAAGAGACCACCGGGCTCACCCCGGAAAGAATGTGCAGAAAAGGACTGTCCCGCACCTTTCAAATCCCCAGCCCTTTTCCCAAAATGACCGCCATTGAAAGCGTCATGACCGCGTCCATTTTCGGCAATGATCCCGAAGTGGTGAAAGATCCCATGCAGCACAGCCGGGAAATGCTGGAGTTTGTGGAGTTCCCCATGGCCGAGGATGTCTTGTCCGAACAGCTCAACACGGTGCAGCTAAAGCGCCTGGACCTGGCAAGGGCCCTGGCCAGCCACCCCAAACTGCTATTCATGGACGAGCTTGCCTCGGGACTCAGTGAAGGGGAACTCACTGATATCATGCGCATTATTCACAAGATCAGCCAAAAGGGCATCTCTATTTTGATGATCGAACATATCATGCAGCTGATCATGGCGGTGTGCAACCGTCTTTTGTGCATCCAGTTCGGCACAAAGATCGCAGAAGGTTCCACCAAAGAGGTGGCCAACGATCCTCGGGTGACCAAGGCGTATTTGGGCAGTGCCAGCGATGACCACCCATAAATAAAGATTTAGGTTTAATTTCACCCGCGTTGTAAGCGGGTCCGCAAATTTTCCGAATGCCCTTATTAGAACCAGGAAAAACCAATGGAGAAACCATGCTGCTACAAGTACAAGAACTGGATGCCGGATATGGATACCTGCAGATCCTGAGAAAGGTGAGCCTCAATGTGGACAAGGGAGAGTATGTCTGTATTGTGGGTCCCAACGGTGCCGGCAAAAGTACCACCATGAAAACCATTGCAGGTTTGATACCCCCCATGGGGGGAAAAATTATGTTTAATGGAGAAGATATCACAGGCCTTCCCGCCTATCAGATCACCCAGCGGGGCATTGCCTTTGTGTCCGAAGAGCTGAACCTGTTTGTGAACATGTCCGTGCAGGAAAACCTCCTGATGGGTGCCTACATCATCCGGGATAAAAACGTCCGGAAAAAACGCCTGAAGTTCGTATTTGACCTCTTTCCCCGGTTGGCTGAACGAAAAAACCAGCTGGCCGGCACCATGAGCGGTGGTGAGCGAAAAATGCTGGCCATTGGTCGCGGCATGATGTCCGATCCCACCCTGATGCTGGTGGATGAACCCTCCTTTGGACTGGCCCCACAGCTCACAGCCAGTGTGTTTGAATCACTTGAAGTCCTTCACAAAAACGGAGTGACCGTCATGCTGGTGGAGCAGAACGTCACCACTACGTTGTCGGTGACCAACCGGGGGTATGTGCTGGAAAACGGTAAAGTGGGTCTGGAAGGTAAAAGTTCGGATCTTCTCAATGACGCCTATGTAAAGAAGGTCTTCCTTGGTGTTTAACCCCAAATCTAAGTCTGGAGAACCGTATGTCTGACAAACTTAAGGATGTCATAGCCTGGACAAAATCAGCCAGGGGCATCACCATCCTGGGCTCCATTTTACTGGCCCTTTATGCCACCATTAACAGCGGCCCCTATGTGCTTGCCAACACCATCATCACCGGCGGCATGCTGGCCCTTGTGTCAACGGGCCTGACCCTGATGCTGGGGGTGTTAAATATTGCCATGTTTGCCCATGGTGAATTTTTTATGATCGGGTCCTTGGCCGCCTATTATGTTTTTTCCCCCATCAGCAAATACATCACACTGCACCCCGATTCCCTTCTGGTGATCTGGGGGCCGGTGCTGGCCATCATCGCATCCATGGTGGTGGGAGCCGTGGCCGGTATCATATCAGAATTTCTGGTATTCCGTCCTTTGAGAAAACGGGCCTCGGACAACTGGGTCATGAACTCTTTTCTGCTCACCGTGGGGTTGAGCGTGCTTCTTGTGAATCTGCATCAACTCATCTTTGGTGCCGATTTCAAGGGTATCGTGCGATACTGGGAGGGGATGCCCTTTTCCATTGCCGATGTGTTCATCTCAAGGGACCGGGTGTACGCCTTTGGGATTTCCGTCCTCATCGTCTTTTTATTCTGGGTCTTCATGACCTACACCCGCACCGGCAGGGCCATCCGGGCCGTGTCCCAGGATGCCACCGGGGCCCAGATCGTGGGCATTAACATCGAAACCATTGTATTGATAACCATCTCTTTGAGTTGTGCCCTTGCTGGCGTTGCTGGCGGCAGCCTTTTGTTCATGTATCCCTCCTATCCCACCATGGGGCTTGAACCCCTTTACATGGCGTGGTTTGTGGTGATCTTATCGGGCCTTGGCAATATTTTGGGGGCCGTGGCCGGTGCCTTTATGGTGGCCCTTTTAAAAGTCGTCACTGTGGAATATGTGGGGGCTGGATGGGATTTTGTGGTGCCCTCCATTTTGATTATGCTCGTTCTCATTTTCAAACCCAGCGGAATATTCGGCTCTGAAGTCCGTGGCGTTCTGGATACATAGGAGATAGTGATGGAAACAACAAACACCGTTCAATCAAAGCCGGAAGCGGGGGCCATCCTTGGTAAAATCGGATTCAATCCTGCAGGCATTCTCTGTGTTTTGCTTTTGATGGCACTGCCATTCATACCACCCTTCAACCAGGAATACCTGTTGCGGTGGCTTATCTATGCCGCCTATATTGCCACCCTGTCCGTGGGATTTGATTTTACTTCAGGCTACATCAACATCGTCAACTTCGGTTATGCCGCCGTGGCGGGGTATGGGGGATATACCTCGGCCCTTTTGGCGGTGAATTTCGGCATATCCCCCTGGATCGGCATCTTCCTTGGCGGGGCCAATGCCGCCATTTTAGGGCTTATCATCGGCATGATCTCCCTTCGCCTGCGGGGTATCTTTGCCGCATGTCTTTCCTGGTTTTTCGGTCTGGCCCTTATGGGGCTTGCCACCAAACTGGTGTGGCTCACAAGGGGGCCCCTGGGTCTTCGCACCCCCCGAATGTTTGAAACCGAATCCAACGTTCCCTTTTATTATCTTATCATCGTGCTGCTTATCCTGACCTATGTCATCTGCAGATTGGTGGTGAACTCCAAGGTGGGGCTGGCCTTTAAAGCCATTGGACAGAACATGGATGCGGCCAGGACTTCCGGCATCAATCCCGTTTTTTACCGGGTGTTCAACTTCACCCTCTCCTGCGCCCTGGCCGGGGTTCTGGGGGGCTTTTACGCCCATTACTACGGCATTCTCACTCCCCAAGTGATGCACACCACCAAAACCGTTGAGGTGCTGGCCGTGGCCTACATCGGTGGGCGGGGAAGCCTATGGGGCGGGGCCGTTATTGCCTTTCCCTTTATCTTTTTAATGGAAATCGTTCGCTCTACCCTGTCCAATTTACCAGGACTGAATCTTGTGATCTACGCCCTGATGCTCATTCTGGTGATGATCTATTATCCCGGTGGGTTCTCGCATTTTTTCAACAGCCGGTTTAAAAATCCCAAAAACAAACTTGTAAAATACCTTGTACACGGTAATCATTAATATCGTTTTAAATAGCTTGTGCATGGTCTGCGGTAACCGTAAATGGATACCGGTTGTTCAATGGCATGCCCTGTTATGAAACTCCAACTCAACAAAAAGAGGAATTACGTTTTGAAAAAGCAATACGATGCCATCATTATTGGTGCTGGAATCATTGGATGCTGTACGGCATATGAACTGGCAAAAAAAGGTTATAAGACACTGAATATTGACAAAATGCCCTCGGCCGGAGATGGTAGTACATCGGATACCTGCGCCATCATCCGGTTTCACTACTCAACCCCAGATGGGGTAGCCATGGCCAGGGAAGGCTATTTTTACTGGCTGAACTGGGGCCATTATCTGGGGTTGGTGGATCCAGCTGGAATGGCAAAATATATCAACACTGGCTGCCTGCTCATTAAAACTGAAAGAAATAAATATGGAAGGAATTTCATGTCCAGCATGGATGAACTGGGGGTGGTTTACCAGGAGCTTACCCCGGAACAGATGGTGGATAAACTTGCCATTGCCGATACCAGGCAATACGGTCCCCCCGTAACCATGGACGATCCCCGGTTTGGACAACCCACAACAGACAGCCTGCACGGTGGGGTTTACATCCCTGAAACCGGCTACATTAACGATGCCAGGTTGAGTACCCGTAACGTCCAGACAGCCTGCGAAGCCCGGGGAGGAAGTTTTCTGTATAATACCGAGGTGACTGATATTGTTAAAAAGGACGGCAGGGCAGCCGGAGTAAAGCTCAAGGATGGTACGGTAATAAACGCAACTGTGGTGGTGAATGTGGCAGGTCCCCATTCCTATCAGATCAATGAGATGGCCGGGGTTATCCAGGGAATGAACATATCCACCCGATCGCTCAGAGTGGAAGTCTCTCACGTACCTTCCCCCGAGGGGTTTGATTATACTCATCTTGGCATGATGATTACGGATGGGGATGTGGGTAATTATTCCAGACCAGAGACCGGTAATAATGTACTTATCGGGTCTGAAGAACCCGATTGTGACGAGCTGCATTGGGTGGATGACCCGGATGATTATAATAAGAACTTGAGCGATCAGTGGTCCCTTCAGGTCATGCGCCAGGCCCAGCGGATCAAGGGACTGCCCATTCCTCAGAACAGAAGCCAGGGCCTTGTCAGCCTTTACGATTGCAGTGATGACTGGATCCCCATTTACGACAAATCAGATCTTCCCGGATTCTACATGGCCGTGGGCACCTCCGGCAACCAATACAAAAATGCACCGGCCGTGGGTGTTATGATGGCTGAATTGATCAAGGCCTGTGAGAACGGTCACGATCATGACAAGGAGCCGGTTTCCTACAAAATGGAATTTACCCGGCGCCTCTGCAATATCGGATTCTTCAGTCGATTGAGAGAGATTAACAAGAATTCCTCATTTTCAGTGGTGGGATAAATGACCACGGGGGGCGGGAGTATGCCCCCGAATATACGAAGGGAGATTTAAAAGTGATGCAAGACCTTTGCGCGTTTGATCCTGAACTGGCCTTGTCAATTAAAGCTGAGGAAACACGGCAGATAGACAACCTGGAGTTGATTGCCTCGGAAAACATCGTATCTGCCAGAGTCCGTGAAGCTTCTGCTTCGGTATTAACCAACAAATATGCTGAAGGGTATCCCGGACATCGGTATTATGGGGGATGTGATTTTGTGGATATTTCAGAACGTTTGGCCATGGAGCGGGCCGTGGCCCTGTTCGGTGCAGATCATGCCAATGTCCAACCCCACTCAGGTTCCCAGGCAAACATGGCGGTGTATTTCAGCATTCTTAAAGCCGGTGACACCCTACTGGGAATGGACTTGAGCCACGGCGGGCATCTGACCCACGGATCTCCGGTCAACTTTTCAGGCATGCTTTACAATACCTGTTTTTACGGTGTATCCAAAGAAACCCAGACAATAGACTATGACATGGTCCGGGATCAGGCCCTGAAGCATCGCCCCCGTATCATTGTCGCAGGTGCCAGTGCATATCCAAGAATCATTGATTTTAAATTATTCAGGGAGATTGCAGATGAGGCAGGTGCCCTGCTCATGGTGGACATGGCTCATATTGCAGGTCTGGTGGCTGCAGGTCTCCACCCCAATCCGGTTCCCCATGCCCATGTGGTGACATCCACCACCCACAAAACCCTCAGGGGACCCAGGGGGGGGCTGATTCTGTGTGGCCGGGAAATGGCCAAAAAAATCAACCTCAAAATTTTTCCGGGCATCCAGGGGGGGCCTCTTTGCCATACCATTGCCGCAAAGGCTGTTGCATTTAAAGAAGCCGGTACCCAGGGGTTCAAGAGCTATATCCGCCAGGTAATCCAAAATGCCAAGGCCCTGGCAGATGCCTTAACAAATAAGGGGTATTACCTGACCACCGGCGGTACGGACAATCATTTGATACTGGTGGACCTCTCCGAAAGGGGTATTACTGGAAAAGATGCGGAAAATATGTTGGACCGAGCCGGAATCACTGTTAATAAAAACATGGTGCCCTTTGACAATCAATCCCCATTTGTGACCAGCGGTATACGTATGGGGAGCCAAGCCCTGACATCACGGGGGATGAAAGCGCCGGACATGGTCCAGGTGGCGGATTTCATTCACAGTGTTCTGACCAATGGAGACAATGAATCTGTAGATGTCCGTGAGGCGGTGACGGCTTTTTCCCGTTCCTTTCCTGCCTTTGAAGATACTGTCTCTCTGGAATGATGCCTTGGGTTTCTCCTTGCAACGGTTGCTATGAATCAGGTAAATTGAGTGCCATAGTGGCCGTGACTCAGGTGATCCTGAAACGCAAGGTAAATTTAGACCTGTAACAAGGAGGCTGTACCCGACTTGAACAACAAAGAATTCTCCCCAAAATATGCTGAACTTCCCATGAATATCTCCATGGATAACCTGATGAGTATCCTGTCCGAGTTGGACGATGGGGTTATAATCACCGATGAACAGGGGATCATTGTTTTTTACAACAGGGCACTTTGCCATATCGACAACATGGAACGTTCCTCGGTGATCGGGAAGAAAGTGACCGATGTTTATCAGGTCACCGAGGAAGGAAGTCCCACCATGCAGTCGGTGAAGACACGGCGACCGGTTCTCAGGTTTACGCAGTTTTACCTGACCCATTATGGGCGGGCGGTGTTTGCGCTCCAGAATGTGTTTCCCCTGTTTGAAAAGGGCCAATTCAAGGGCGTGGTGAATTTTATCCGGGAGTATAGCTCCATTGAGCGGGAGATGGATATTACCTCCCGCTTTCACATCCAAAAACGGAAAAAAAATTCTGATAAGATAACGTTTCAGACCATTATCGGAAATACCCCTGAACTTCTAAACATCGTTCAAAGCGCAAAAATGGCTTCCTCGTCACCTTCCCCAGTCATGATTTACGGGGAAAGCGGTACAGGTAAGGAGATGTTTGCCCAGGCTATCCACAATTACAGTCCGTGGCATTCTCAACCGTTTGTGGCGGTCAATTGTTCGGCCATACCCGAAACCCTGCTGGAAGGTATCCTTTTTGGAACGGTCAAGGGGGCATTTACCGATGCCAGGGACAAGCCCGGTCTTTTTGAGGAGGCCAATGGGGGGACCCTGTTTCTGGATGAACTCAACTCAATGCCCATAGGGCTGCAGGCAAAACTGCTGCGGGTGACCCAGGAAAATAAAATTCGGCGGGTGGGGTCGTCAAAGGAAGTAGACATCCAACTCAAATTGATCAGTTCGGTCAACATGGAGCCTGTGCAGGCCATTCAGAAGGATTCCCTTCGCAGTGACCTCTATTATCGGTTGGCCGTTGTTTATTTGCCCATACCCCCCCTTCGCGACAGGGTGTCAGACATTCCTGAATTGATAAATTCTTTCATACAAAAATACAATGATAGCCTCAAACGGAGAGTTCAGACCATATCCCGGGAGATCCTCCAGCTTTTTTTAACCTACCATTGGCCCGGCAATGTCAGAGAATTGGCCCATGTCATCGAGGGGGCCATGAATTTGGTTGATGACCGGGATATGATAACGTTTCAGGACTTACCCATTAATTTTGTAAACGCTTTTCGACAAAAACAGGGCGAGCTGGCACTACCCAATCCGAGAAACCAACCATGTGAGGGTGATCTGTATGATCCGGTTATCCTGGGTAACTGCGACACCGGCATGACGCTGTTTGAGCTTCAGAATCGGTACGAAAAAAACATCATCTGTCGATTGCTCCAAAAGTTCAACGGCAACGCCAATCAGGCAGCCAAGCAGTTGGGGATTTCACGTCAGTTGATTTACCATAAAATTAAAAAGCACAAAATCCAACGTGAGGATTTCAAAGATGAAAGCAGAACTCGAAAAACTCCATGATACACCCATGGCTATTTTAGAAACGGTCGGTATTCGTCTTTACCATCCTGAAATAGTGACCTTACTCAAACAAAATGGCATCAGTCAAGTAGGAATCAATGCATCCAGTTCCCACACACTGAATCCCGATGTTGACACCGCTTAACACCCCCATCATCAGACTCATAATACCCATTACAACATGTTTAATCTCATTTCGTTGTTCTGGTGTGGAGCGTCGGAACAAGGAACTGGACGCAGTCAGCCCCGCGATTCAAGGTGCCGAAGCCGCAGTGAACGTCGCTGAGCACAAGGCGCATGCCCTTCGCGCTCTGCCGCATTAGCCAAGTTGGATTTTTTATTGACAATCATTACATTAGGTATTACAGTATTACAGTATTACCCAATCTTTTAAATTGGAGCATATTATGCAAACTGCAATAAGCAAGCTTACAAAAAAATATCAGGCGACTGTCCCTAAAGCTGTGAGAAAAGTACTAAATCTTAATGCTGGTGATATCCTTGCCTTTGAAATCGATAAGGACATTATTAAACTCAGAAAAGCAAGGCCGATAGATATGGAGTTCAGTAATGCGCTTATTCCCACCTTAAATGAATGGAATTCACAATACGATGAGGACGCATACAATGACCTATGAACCGTTTGATATTGTAGTTGTGCCATTTCCATTTACCGATTCTGCTCAAACCAAAAGAAGACCTGCCCTTGTGTTGTCGCAACATATCAATTTTGGAAATATAATTGGTCATTCTGTTTTGGCAATGATCACAAGCCGAAAAAACGCACCATGGCCTTTAGATATTGAAATTATAAGTAAAAAACAGTCTGGATTAACAGCGCCCTCAGTTGTGAGGATGAAGTTATTCACCCTCGATAATAGGTTTATCATAAAAAAAATCGGTCAGTTGTCAAATAGCGATCAAACAAAGGTCAAACAAAGCCTCTCCCAACTCTTTGGTTATCTATAATTTTCAATGCGGTGCTGATCGGTACCGTGCGCCTTGTAGATGAAGCACCAGATTTTATAGATTGGTCTACGCTATTTCTGCTCAAGTTATTTCATCTGCAGTCCTCATTCCGAAAGTTGAGTAATTAAGGAAGTATCAACCCGTAATTTTTTTTATGTAGGCTTTGAGTGACTGATCAAGATCCGGTTCAAGCAAACTCCCAGGGGCTTTCTCCAGAATATCCTTATATTTTTTATTGGCGGTGACCACCATATCAGGAGATCCCTTGGCCTCCCAGGTATCATGGGCATCCCAGTCAGAAATGGTGGGAGACCACATTCCCCGGCAGGCCTTAAAGGTACTGGGATGGGTCAGATAGGTACCGCCATGGCCAATCTCCTGAATGATATCTGCGGCCAGGGCTTCGGTGGTAAAAGCCACCCCTTCTTTAATACGCAACGCCCGGCTGATGATCTCCTGGTCAATGATCATTTTTTCATAGGAGATGGTCATCAGTGCATCCAGGGTACCCACGCACTGTACGCCGATGTTGGCACCGCTTAATACGCCCATCATGAGACTCATCATGGTTTCATAGCCCGCCTGGCAGTCCACAGCTTTAGAGTGGGTGATGCCACACATGGTCCGGGTGGGAAGATGGTAATACTCTCTTCCCATCTGGATATTGGGGGTGTTGATAAGCATGGCTTCCGGGGTACCTGCGGCAAAACTACCGTTTTTCATATAGCCTGTGGTGGAGGCAGTGGCATACACCACAGGTGCTCCGGGCCGGGTGAGCTGGGTGAGCACAATACCCGCCAGGAGTTCCACATTCTGGAGTACCGCCGTGCCCAGAAGACTTACTGGACCCGAAACCCCGGCCATGATGCAGGGGGCCAGCAGGGTTATCTGGTTTCTTGAGGCATAGGCCATGATGGTTTCAATGGTTTCCGATGCATACCCAAGCGGGGTAAGCGGATTGACCAGCACCCCGGCCACATGGTGGGATTCCAGGAAATCTTTTCCACCGAACACCATCTCCAGCATTTCAAAATTTTGCTCCACCTTTTCTTTGTCAAAGCAGAATCCGATGAGGGGTTTATCGCTGTTTTTTACGATTTCGTAGAGCATGTGAAGATGCTTTTGTTCCGGGTCCACATCACTGGGATCCACGGGAATGGTGCCGTTGAGATGAATGTGCTCCCCGGCCTGGCAGATTTTCATGATATTGGCGTAGTCTTCCAATGTGGCTTTGCGCCGTCCCTTATCCAGATCCTGGACAAACACCGGTCCCACATTGGGCTGTACCAGAAAGCCCTCTCCCACGACCTTGGTGTGGAGGGCATTGCGGCCTGTCCAGGGAAAGGTACTGGGACAGGTTTCAAGGGCTTTGTCAACCATGGCCTGGGTGATAAAAACCGTTTCTCCATCCACCTTTGAGCCATGGTTTCGGAATAATTCCAGTGCGTCTTCACAATGGAAACGGATACCGGTTTTTTCAAGCACCTCCATGGATGCCTGGTGAATGGCGTCAAAATGTTCCGGAGAAATAACTTCCAGATGATTGTTAAGTGGCATAAGAATATCTTTCCTATCTATCTGTTTTTAGGGCTGCTGGCGGTCAGCTTGGTTTTCTATAAACAATGCAGCACCGGAATGCCGATAATAGAGCCCCCGACGTTTCTGTTCCAGTCAGGACAGGCGCTGGGGGCGGTATTATGCCATTCACAATATTTGTTGTGTTGGTAAGCCGACATGGTCGTTATATGAAAAAGTCCTTGCGGGAAAAGTGGCCCCGGGTGATTCCCCTTAATTTTGTTTTTGACTGAGTAACTCAGTGATTTTTATAATACCGTCCTGGGCGTCCTCTGCATAGGCATCAGCTCCGATGCGGGCAGCCCAACGGGGAGTGACTGGGGCACCACCCACCACAGTGAGGAAGCGATCCTTCAAACCTGCCGATTTCAGTGCCTGTTCCAGCCGTTTCTGCTGGTCCATGGTGGTGGTTAAAAGTGCGCTGGTGCCTATGGCATCGACATTAAATTCCACCGCCTTTTCAATAATGGTGTCCACGTCCACATCCCGGCCGAGATCATGTACGATGAAGCCATTGGCCTTCATCAACGACACCACAATGCACTTTCCAATGTCATGGACATCTCCCTTTACCGTGGCAATGAGAACCGACGCTTTTTTAGCTTGACCCGTGGTATTTTTCTGGGCCAGGGCTTCATTGACCATGTCCGTTGCCACCTTCATTACATCGGCGGCCTGGATAAGTTCCGGCAAGAATAAAGTTCCCCGGCTGAACTGGTTTCCCACTTCGGCAATGCCGGGGATCAATGCCTTGTCCATGAGTTCCAGGGGATCTTCACCCGATGCCAGCACAGAGGTGGTGATCTCCCGGATGCGCTCCATATTCTGCACCAGTATCATTTTTTTTGCATCTTCAAGGATTTGTTGATCTATCATGAATGCTTACTCCTGAATATCCGTTGCTTTTCACCGGCCTCTCCCCTGAAAGGAGTGTCTCCATGGAGAGAGTCACTCCTGATAAAAAGAAGGGAGAATGTCGGCAGATTTAAATCGCGATGTTGGATCTGTCTCTAAGTTCGAGTATTTTTGAATGGGTTCAAGCAGGCTTCCACACGGGAATCCCCAGCTCCTCCGGCCAGAACTTCAGCGTTGTGGGTCACCATGGTGCCGGCAAGATTAACCGGAGATGATCCCCCTGCCATGGCCATGGAAAGCACATTCACAGCCAAGCCGTGTCGAGCCCCTTCCATGATGATTTCGCAGGTATCACGAACCAGCTTCAGGGGACTCACAGGACAGGTATTAAAGGAGAGAATGGGACGTTGCCGAAGTTCTTCCACGCCCCCCACCACTGCGGCGGCGGCCATTTCGGCCAGCTTTTTCACGAGAAATCCGCTGATGGGGCCAATAAAGCAGTGTTTGGTGGTATTGGCCAGAAGCACCTCGGCATTGTGAAGGGGGGGGAGGGTCAGGGTAAAAGTGTTCAACCGGAAAAAAAGATCCTGCCTGAAGTTTTTATGGTTAACCTGGTCCACCAGATCAACGTTGGTGGCTGCAATGACGGTGCAGTCTATTTTGATGGGAATTAAGCCACCCAGATGGGTGATTTCCTTGTCTTCAAGGCATTTGAGAAGCTTGGCCTGGACAGCCTGGCTCAATTCCCCCAGTTCGTCCAGAAAAAGGGTTCCCCCTTGGGCCATTTCAAAAAGTCCCATCTTACCCTGATCCCGAGCCCCGGTAAAGGCACCTTTTTCATATCCAAACAGCTCTGCCTCAAGAAGGGTTTCTGGAAGGGCTGCACAGTTAATCTGGACAAAGGACAAAAGTTCATGGATGCGGCAATCACCTTACAACTGTGCCAGGCTTTCCTCCAGCACATTCACAAGGTTTACAATATCCTCCCGCTCGACGCAGATGGGGGGATTTATGCGAAGAATATTGCCATGCACGCCCCCCCGGCCCATAATAACCCCTTTTGCCTTGGCACTTTCGGCCACCTGCATGGCCTGGTCAGCAGCCGGTTCTTTGGTGGTTCTGTCCTTGACAAACTCAATGCCCCGCATGAGACCCCGTCCTCTGAAATCTCCGATTACATCATACTTCTGTATCAAGGCACCCATTTTTTCTTCAAACAGGTTCCCAAGCTCCATGGCATTTTCCATGAGTTTGTCCTCTTTAATCACCCTTAAAACCGCCCGGCCAGCCGCACAGGCCATGGGGTTTGAACCATAGGTGTTAAAGAATTTTTTATCCGCCATGGATTGGGCCACTTCTCGTTTGACCACCACGGCTGCCAGGGGATAGCCATTGCCAATCCCCTTGGCCATCACCACAATGTCCGGGGTGACGTCGTGGGATTCAAATCCCCACATGTGAGAACCCATGCGGCCAAATCCCGTCTGAACCTCATCAACGATGCACACACCGCCAGCGGCACGAACCCGCTCAAAGGCTCCTTTGAGATATCCGTCTGGCATGGGAACCACCCCACCAAAACCCTGTACAGGCTCCACAATGAGACCGGCAATGGCCCCCGGAGTGGAAGACTGGATGGTGATATCAATCTCGTCCAGATAAGGGGTCACTGTGGCACCGTGGGCACCCCGGTATTGATCAGGGTTATGGACATGGATAATCCCCGGACTCGAAGGAATATTATGACGACAGGTGCCAATGCCGGTGAGGGACATGGCCCCAAAATGCAACCCATGGAAACTGTTTCTAAGGGAGAGCAGATCAAAATTGCCGCTGTAAAGGCGGGCCATGAGCATGGCCAGATCATTGGCTTCGGCACCGCTGTTGACAAAATGGGCCACCCAGTCCTCCCCGGGGGGCAAGGTTGCCACCAATTCTTCGGCAAAATGGGCGGGCACGGCCTGGTAATACATGGTGGTGCAATGCACCATTTCATCAATTTGTTTTTTGGCTTCGTGGTTCACCAGGGGATGGTTGTGCCCGACGCTGATGCACAGATTCTGGGCCAGACAATCAAGATATTTCTTGCCGGTTTCATCCCAGACATATTGCATGCTCGCTTTTTTCAGCACAACGGATTTTTGAAACGCCGTAAAAGTTGCCAGTGACGGCGACATGTATTTGTGTCGTCTGTCCAGGGTGGCCTGGTAGTCCCAGTTTGTTTCAATGGGTTTGTAGTGATTCATTGACGATCTCCTTGATTTTGCAAAAGCTCCAATTTCGGACTTGGGTTGACAATGGCCATGATGGGCAGAGCCAGGCGTGGTGATCTAAACATGGGCAGGGCTGTAAAAGCTCCCACAAAAAAAATACACGCCTGGATCTGTCAGATTATGAAAATCCGTAAATTTAAGTTACATTAGTCCACTTTTTCTTTTAAAGCGATTGACACAGTTGATGTCCATGCCCATCAATCTTGCGATGTTTATTTTTGCCGCCATGCTGTCTGTGCTGCCCTGACCCTCGGATAATCGGAAAATGTTGAGGTCCTCCCTCACTTCTCCCATGATCACTGGATCATTTATATCACAAACTGACATGCCAAGCTTATCTGCCACAACCTTTTTTGCCGCATCGATTCTCATTCCCCGGTTCAGTTGCAGACGTGCCACCAGATCTCCAGTGGTACGTACTCCGCCCATTCCCGAGGTGAGTGCATGTGCAGCGTGCATTCCGTATGGATCGCCGACGCCAACCTACAGCCCGTCAAGCTTGCAGATCTCTATGTGGGCCTTGCTGGCCTTGGAAAGTGACCCCACCGGCGGGGTCAGGGTCAAGGGAACCCCGCACACCCCCATGCCCAGATTGGCATGTACTGGAATATCCGATGCCTCGGAGGCGGCCTTGCAAAAGGTCACGGAACGTGCCGTGTTCCAGGGCAGGGATTCGCTGGTGACAATATTGATGGCCGGGCCGAATATGGTGGCTCCGGCCTGCTGGGCAAGTTTTACCTGGTCCTGGGGATAGAGCCCGGCAAGGCGTGTGCCTTCCCAGAAAAGATCTCCGTGCATGCCCAGGACAAATTCACCGGCCATGCCCATCTCAATGCCCATTTCAGGAAATTTTGCTCTCAGAATTTTGACGGCCTTGAGTGCGGCCAGAAAATCTGCATCCCCTGCGGCACCCACGGTGTCAATGTTGATTCCGTCCACGCCGCCTTCGTACATTTCAGATGCCACAAAAACCATGTCGCTCACGGCATATTCTATGGCCTCTTCATAGGCCTGGCGTGCTTCATCAATTTTTCCCATGGGCAGGAGGTCCGAAGGATTGGGGCAGGGGCCATCGGGTTGGCTGTACAACCCCAGATTGGGCATGCCGCCATAAAATACCGGTGCCACCGTGGAATTTAGTAAGAGATCCAGATCCGGAAGTTCAAACCCCACAATGGGTTTTACCGGCTTAAAGCTGTAGTCAATGTGCTGGAGTTCCAGGGTATCGGCCCCCATGGCTCTTTCAAAAACCTGGAGGGATTGTACCCTGTCTATGACAATGTGGGCCCGCCGGATCTTGGAAGACATGCCGTCGTAGGTCATGCATACTTCCTTGCCCGATTCCACCCCCATGATTTTATCCTTACATTTGAAGATATCAAATATATGTTGGATCTCATTCTGGGACAATGGGGGGATATTTCCACGGTCCGCAGCATCCTGCACACCCGCCTCAATGTCCTCCAGAACCTCGTCCTGGGTCATTTCAAGCTTATACCCATCGCCGGTGCGCGTTAAAATTTTTTCCATTTATCTCTCCTTTATCAAAATCAACTTTTGTAAAGCTCGATAATCAAAGTTTTGGGGGACTGGCCCATTTCCCAAAGGAATTCAATGAGAGCCAATCCATTCACGCCAAACGGTAGATTGCAGTCTGCGTCTGGAGTCAAGACAGATTATTGCCCTGAATCATGCCAGATCCTTTTTTGCAGGTTTTGAATGCCTGGGGATCTGGATGGTAGGTACTAAAAGCAACAATTATGCCAGGTTTGAAAGATGGGGATAGTCAGAGGGAAAGGGCTTGATTTTAAAGCTTTTATTATGTTCAATGTGCATTTTGAAAACATTGAGGTGGTTGTGTGAATTTGAGTTGATATAGACTCTAACGTGTCTAAAATTATTTAATTCATGGGGTTTACAATAAGAGTTGATTTCGTATCGATTTAACATATTGATTTTTATTAAAAAAGTAGATGGCTGGGGCGAAAGAGTCTATATCAACTCTTAAAGAGTGGTGTTATCAGCATCACTTCTCCTACCCCCAGGGACAGATTTAAAATCTGTCCCTGAAAATCTGTCCCTGAACACTGATCTCAAAGCCCTCGGCGTGTGGAGTACCTTGGGATGACTATATATTCCCATGTAACGTAACCACCAATTTTACTGTGGCTTAGATCTAATCAACCGGGCTTACAAGTTGCCTTGCAAGCCCCTGAATCTTTAGCTCAGGGGTTGTTGATGTAGCGTTTTCTCGAAACCTGTCATTTCTATTGGTGGTCGGTCTGGGAATTCTGCAACAAGCTTTAATGTCCCTCCCATGGCTTCAATATAACGGCGTAAAGTGGAGAGCATTAGATCTGTTCTTTTTTCCAGTCTGGACAAATTACCTTGATCCATTTCCAGCTCATCGGCAATTTGTTCTTGCGTAAATTTCATGGCTTTTCGTAATTCTTGCAAAGCCATATGTTCCAAGTCCATCTCTTGGTAACGCGCGTTTATTTTTTGTTGCCTTTCTATGGAGAGGTCGGCAATAAAGTCGTCTATCTTACGTGCCATATTTTAATCCCCCTTTGTCCGATTAATCCAGTCAGAGAAACGTTCATCAGCGACTTTAATCAATTTTTTGTAAAAACGGTTTTGAGTTACTCCCGATTTGTCTCCAGCAACAAGCAAAATGGCCTGCCGTTTAGGATCAAAAGCAAATGCGACACGCCAAACGCCGTTGTCAGCTTTAAAACGGAGCTCTTTCATGTTTGAAAATTTAGAGCCTTCCAATGTATCCGCGTGGGGACGTCCTAATTGTGGTCCATACTTCTTTAGCATTCTGGCCGATGCCGCAAGCTCATCTTGCACGGCTTCGGATAAATCTAAAAGCTCTATATCAAATGCTTCGTGTATAAATATTTCCCATTCCATATGCTGCATTATGTATTAAAATACATATATAGTCAAGTTAATATTTTATTTAAGCGGTGTTTGTTTGGAAGTCTATCTTATGATCAGCAATTCTAATTATGGGTTGCCACCCTTGAAGCGGAAAAAGAGGCCATTTTAAGGGAATGGATTCGCCTGGAATTTTCTCCCTTGGTTGCATTTCCCCTTTAAACCAAATGAAAATCCAGTCCGGTGTCTCCGAAATTAAAAGCCTCAAATGATTTGACCTTACCTGTTTTCAGTAGTAGAAAAGAAAATTTATGGTTTTGTTCATTTTCAAGCAAAGATTCAATGGAGGTTTTTTGGAAAACTGGAAACCCTGTCTCGCAGGGGCATTGGTGGTTCTTATCTGGTCAGGCTGGATAACAATCTCCCGGTATGGGGTGCACAGCTTGCTTACCCCGGCAGATATCACCCTGCTCCGGTATGGCACTGCTTTTATCATCATTTTTCCCTTGATCCTTAAATATCCTTGGAAAAAATCGTCTCTCCATCAGTATCTGATCGTCGGTCTGGGAGTGGGGTTTCCGTATACCATGGTGTCGTTCTATGGCCTTATGGAAATCCGAGCGGCCCATGCCGGGGTGTTGGTAAACGGCATGTTGCCTGTATTTGGTGCCATTGCCGCCTGGTTGTATTTCAAGCAACGGGTTTCCCTTGTGCGATATGGGGCTATTTTGCTTATTTTTATGGCCAATCTTGTCATGATAGGGGGGAACCTTTTCTCCTTTGACCAGTTACTCGGTGTTTTTTTGCTGCTTAGTGCCGCTGTTATTTATACCTTTTATATGCTGGGTGTGCGGTTATGGAAATTTACCTGGAGGGATGTTTTGGTGATCATTCCGGCGGTAAATTTTGTGTTATTTTTGCCTTTTTGGTTTTTTTTCCCCTCAACGGGTTTTCAGGTTCCAATATCGGAGATCCTTTTACAGGCAACCTACCAGGGAATTGTGGTCAATCTTGTGGCACTTCCCTGTGTTGCCTATGCCATACGTCATCTGGGGACGATTACGGTTTCATTATTCATGTCATTTGTTCCGGTCATCACGGCATTGTTTGCCTGGCTGATGCTGGGAGAAAACTTAAGCGGACTGGAAATCACAGGTATCGTTGGCTGTACTGCAGGATTGGCTGTCTATAGCCGGGGATAGATTCCTTTGTGAAATCTTGTTTAGTGCGGAGATTCCAAGCTTATTTCATCAGAAATCTCTGTTGATGGTGATCCATCCGGTCAGATCCGTAATAATAACCCGAAGAATCAACGCTAATATCTCTTACATGCATCCTTTACAATTGAATTCTTATTTCCCTGCAATCTTTCAATCCGCCTGCATCTTTCGCACTCCCATTTATCAACAGGGTCAGATTTGTCCCATTCTTTGAACATTTTTATCTCTTTGGATTCAAGCTTAATCCTGTCAGGATAGGCTTTTTCCATATAAAAATATGTCCTGGCGATATCCCCACGAATGTCGGGTGCAGGCTCGACAATCTTGCCAGATACTTCAAAATCGCATAGGCCAAAGTCTCTTCTCTCTCCCGGGATTAACCCATAATTCAGATTGGATCTTTTTTGATTAATCAGCCCCACAGCAGGAACCAGGTTATACATATCAGATTCCATCAGCCTGTACTCTTTTGACTTATTTCTTAAATTTTGTCTGCCACTGGTTTTTCGGCATTTTAATCCGGTAATGGTTTGAATAAAGTCAGGGAGAATACATTCCCAGCTTTTTTTGCTTTCCCATTGTTTGAATGTATTGCCAAACCTTGACGCCGGAACAACGTGTTCCCATTCAACAAGTTTTGCTCTTTTTCCCTTTCCAGTTTTACATCGTACCTTTTTCTTTTTTGAAAAACTGCATTTGCAGTAAAAGGTTTTTCTGTTGTCATAATAAACCTTTTCAAGCAATAGTAGTTTAACCTCTGAAAAACTCTCAAATTCTTTGTTGGACTTTCCGCAGGAGTTAAGACTCAAAACAAAGATGATGAAAACAATAAAATAAAGCCTGCTTGTTAATATTTTCAAGAATGCTACCTTTGGGGTTAAAAGTTAGAGGTTGATCATAACATTGTCCACTCATCATACGTGGTGAACCAACGGGGTCAGGAATCCACATTTTTATTTGCAAAATCTTGTGAAATTGACTGAAAAAGAGTACAGAGAATCCAGCCGCTCCCGGGCAAACCATTCTCATCTCATCAAAGGGTTTGCTTAAGCAGGTTCAACCCATTGTATAACAATAAAACGTCAAAAAATATGTTTCCGGAAGATTTTTTAATTGATAAAATGCATTTTTTCACTGTTTAAAAGCCCACAGGGCGCAGTTATCCTGTCTTGTTATTTTCCTCCAAATATAAAAAACTTTACAATCTAATCTATTAATTCTACAGGCTTCCTTTTTATACCAATAAGCAAAGCTCGATACAAATCTTCCATTGAATCAAAGAGAAATGAATGGAAAAGAAATCGTATTTTTTCCCAAAGAGATCGCTTGGATTTGTATTTTTTCCAAATAGCAAAAAATAGAGCACAACATAATTGTTGCACTTGGTCGACCAGGAATGCAAGCATCGTGAGTCTACCAAAATTTTCGCTTAAATGTTTTTTCCCAAGACCATAATTATGCTCTAAATGATAGCCTTGATTTTTTAAAGTATTGAAAGTTTCGTTTTCAATTTTCCAACGAGCTCGTCCGCCGCGCATAATTTTGAATACATTTTCTGAAGTAATAGTGAAGTTTGTAACCCAACTAAATGTAGATGTCTTTTTGGGAGTAATTTCTTGATATTCAAGAAAATTTATTAATGTATCCTGATTCGAGGCATTGAGAGGGACATTGTTGATAAATCTAAAAAAATGAGTTATTTTAGGATCTTTAGGATCTGCACATCTTATTTCAGTCACTTTACCATCTTCATGGGCAGATGCCACATAAGAAAAAAGGAATTTGTGATCTCCTGGCTTGGCACCGAGAATGAAATTCAAATTATGACGATTCAAATCCTTGATGTGGGGAGCATTCGAACTTAGTCCATCCTCTATTATAATAAGAGGGAGACGAGGATGATCTTGACGTAATTTTTCAAAAAACCGTTTGGCAGCATTACGTTCGCAATCGTTTTTGGTTTCCCCATCCTGCTTAATAATCATTTCCGGGTTTAAGGGAATCACCTCTTTAAAATCAGGATGAACAATTGATCCTCCAAGCATCTGTTGATAATAGGTAACCTTACCCGTTTTTTTATTTGTCTTCATCATACAGGCACCTGATTTTATTTTTCCTGAAGAAAAATATCCTGTCCCATCCAAGCTCAAAAGGTAACACCCGTCCATATATTCAAATGGCTCCAAAGCCTTTCCCTTTTGGAGTTGGTTAAAAATATTTTTAAAAGCATCTCCCAAATCCTTTGGATCAACTTTATCTACAATTTCCCTCATACGACTATCACAAGGGACAGAACCAATTTTATAAATACTGTGCAAATTGGGGTCGCCTGATCGCCTTCTTTCATCGAAAGCAAGTAAAGACGGGTCTTTCAATGAAAAAACAGCAAAAGCTGACATCAAGGAATCGGCAAGAGAAATAGTGGGATTTGTTCGGTGATCAACAATTTTACCGAAGCTTCCATGTACAGTAGAGAAAAGAGCATCTGCACTCAGATGTTTTCTAACTTTGGGCGGTACTTTTTTTATGATATTCATGCTATATGTCATAGCATTACAGACAATGAAAGTACAGAATCATCACGAAAGCTTATTGAGAATACCCCGGCCTGTGGGGCTTTAAGCCGTGCCCGGGAATTGCTGCAGAGAATCTTTGGGCAGCCACTCAATACCGCTATTCCCTTTGGGTTGTTTCATTGCAATTTGCTGATTGCCATGGCCATGCTCAAAAACAGATGGGTGGATACGTGGCTAAAGTCGAGAGATGGGTCCATATTCGTTTGAATCGGATTTGGGATGCCATTGTTGTGGTGAATACAGATAGGAGAACAAATTATGGCTGTGGGATGGGCCCGTGACGGGGCGGTACAGGAGCAGATAGACGCAAATGTTAATGATGCGGTAAAATTGGCGAGAAGTCGTTTGCCAGAGGTCGGGGACGAGGAGATAACCCATTGTGAGGCCTGTGATGCATTGATTCCCGATGCCCGGAGAAAGGCAGTTCCCGGCGTTCGCCTGTGCATTAAATGCCAGTCAGAGTTGGAAAAACAACAGACGACGCTCACCGGATTCAACCGGCGTGGCAGCAAAGACAGCCAGTTGCGCTGAAATCCTACGCCAAACAACAGAAAAAACCATGCAATTATAGAGAGTGCTTTCCTTCATAGGTCAGGGGAAAATGGCAGGCCACAAATTCACCCGGCTGGGCTTCCAAGAGTTCCGGCGATTTTTTCCTACAGATGTCTTTGGAATAGACACAACGATTCTCAAATGCACACCCTTCAGGGATGTTAAAAAGACTGGGCACTTCTCCTTTAATCTGGGGTGCCTGGGTTTTTGCCAGGGGATCTGCAATAAAAACACTTTCCATCAGCACCTTAGTATAGGGGTGCCGGGGCTGTTTTTGGGACAGGTTGGCCGGTGTGATCTCCACGATTTTACCCAGGTACATGACAATGATCCGTTGACAGAAATAATCCACCAGGGCAAGGTCATGTGAAATAAACAGATAAGTCATATTAAACTGGTCGCCCAATTCCTGGAGCAGGAGAATGATCTGGGCCTGAACCGATACATCCAGGGCTGCCGTGGGCTCATCCAGGATGATAAACTCTGGCGTAAGCGCAAGAGCCCTTGCAATGACAGCTCTTTGTTTTTGCCCACCTGACAATTGGTGGGGATAGGAACGGCAGTGTTCGGGTTTGAGGCCCACCATGCCCAGCAGTTCTGAAATCTTGTCATTTATCTTTTCTTGGGGCAGGGGAACCTTCTGAATTTTAAAGACCTCTTCTAAACTGCGGTAGATGGAGTTTCGAGGATCAAGGGACGAATGGGGATCCTGAAAAACCATTTGCATTTTTCGCCTTAAATGGCGCAGCTGTTTTTTGCCGATACCGTTGATGTTCTGACCGTCAAATGTAATGGTTCCTGAAGTGGGTGGTATCAGGCTTAAAATGAGTCGTGCAAGGGTGGATTTTCCACAGCCGGATTCGCCCACAACCCCCAGCGACTCTCCCCTGAAGATATCAAAGGAGACCTCATTTACCGCTTTTACTTCACCGGTTTTCCGGTGCATTAACCCGCCGGTCACAGGGAAGAATTTGGACAGATGCCGAATCTCAACTAAAGGGGTCATGACGCTGTTCTCCACTGGGCGGTGAATTGATGGCATTTTACCTGTGTATTCTTGACATGGATGATTTCAGGTGTGTTTTCCATACAGTATGCTTTGGCTTTGGGACAGCGGGGATGGTATCTGCATCCATGGGGATAGGTTCGCACACTGGGAACATTTCCCGGAATGGCGTGCAAAGATCGGTCTGCCATGCCAAGCTTTGGAATACACTTGAGCAACGCCTCTGTATACGGATGTTTGGGCTCCGCGAAAACGGATTCAACTCGTCCTGCCTCAACCACATTTCCTGCATACATGACAACCACTCGATCGCACAGGTGGGAAATAATACCCAGATCATGGGTAATCATGATCAGCCCGATATTTCGTTCCCGGGTGGTTTGTTTGAACAATTCAATAATCTGGGCCTGGACCGTCACATCAAGGGCGGTGGTCGGCTCATCTGCGATGAGAAGTCTGGGGTCTGCGCACAGGCCCATGGCAATGACAATCCGTTGTTTTAAACCGCCCGAGAGTTGATGGGGATATTGATTAAAGACTTTGTCTGCATTGGGAATACCAAGGGAGGTCATCACATCCACCGCCCTTTTCCGGGCATCTGCCTTGGTTATGGTCATATGGAGCTTTAACCCTTCCACAATCTGATCCCCCACTTTGTAAACCGGATCCAGGGATGTCATGGGGTTCTGGGATATCAAAGAGATCTGATTTCCCCTTAACTGCTGGTACTCTTTTTCAGATATGGCAAGCAGGTCCTGGTCATTAAAAAAGATCCGGCCGGCGGAAACCCTGCCGTCCAGGAAGGGAAGCAGCCCCATGATCGCCTGTGCGGTGACAGATTTGCCGGACCCGGTTTCCCCCACAAGTCCTAAAATTTCTCCGGCATCAATCTCAAAACTGATGTTGCTCAAGGGTTCCACCACCCCGTCCCGGGTTTTGAAGGAGACGTTTAAATTCTCCACTTTTAAGAGTGTCATTTCAGGGTATCCTCCCGGATGTCCATAATGTCCACCAGGGCATCCCCGAAAAGATTGAACCCGAAAACAGTGACCATCATGGCAAGGCCAGGAAAGACAATGACCCATGGAGAAATAAACAGATAGGCCGTCCCATTGCTCATCATGGCACCCCAGCTGGGCATGGGCGGCTGGGCCCCCATGCCTAAAAATCCAAGGGTTGCCTCCAGTACAATGGCCTGACCGATGCCAATGGTTGCCGCAACAATAACCGGTGCGATGGCATTGGGGAAAAGATGCTTGAACAGAATTGTAAAGTCTGTGGCTCCCAGGGAACGGGTTGCTTCCACATAAATTTCATTTTTCAGCATCAGAATCTGTCCCCTGATCAACCGGGCATATTGGGCCCAATAGGTGAGCGCTATGGCAATGATGACACACTCAATCCCGGCTCCCACCACGGCAACCAGAAGAAGGGCCACCAGGATTTCTGGCATTGACCATGTCAGATCCGTGACAATGGACAGGCACTGATCCAACCACCCCCCGTAATATCCGGCAAGGGCACCTAAAATAACGCCGATAAAAACAGACAGACCCACCGAAACGACACCCACATAGACTGAAATCCGGGAGCCGTGCAGGATTCTGCTGAACACATCCCTCCCGAATTCATCCGTACCCATGAAATGTGTCATGGACGGCGGGCTGTTCATGATATCTAAGTCCTGTTCCTTGTAGGAATAGGGGGATATAAAATCAGCAGTTACGGCAATAAAGATTAAACCGGCGATAATGATAACGCCGATAAGGCCTGCCATGTTAGACTTTATTTTTTTTACCCGTCTCAGCCACCGATTGGCAGGTGGTTTGATATTTTCTGAAGTTTGAATATTTCCCATGGTTAATCGCTAAAAACACCCCTCATCTTTCAATTATGTTGATCCCTTACCCTGGGATCAGTAAACGCATACAGAATATCTGCCAGAAAAGTGCCCATCATGATGCCCATGGCCAGAACCAGCATGGCACCCTGGATGACCGGATAATCCCTGCGAAACAGGCCGGTGATCAATAGTTGTCCCAGACCTGGCCGGCCAAAAACAATTTCAATGGTCACGGTTCCCCCCAGAACCCATCCAATCCGTAATCCCAGGATAGTGATAACCGGTATCAATGCATTCCTTAAAATATGTTTCAACAGAATGGCTTTTTTCCCAAGTCCCTTGGCATGGAGCATGACAATAAAATCCTTGGATGCCACCTCCAGCATGGACACCCGGGTGACCCGGGCAATGAGTCCGGCCCCCCCCAACCCCACCGTGATGGCGGGAAGGACCAGGGACATCAGGGTGCCCGAACCGGAAATAGGAAACCAGGGCAACCACACCGCAAAAATCAAAATAAGGATCAACCCCAGCCAGAACGCAGGGATGGTGACCCCGAACAATGCCACCAGCATGGCCAGATGGTCAAAAATAGTATTTTTTGCTGCCGCAGAAATAATTCCCATGGATACCCCCAGCACAAAGGAGAGCACAATGGCGGTGAGCCCCAGGGAAAGGCTGTAGGGCAGGTGGTGAAGCAGCAGCTCCGTTACCGGTCGTTTTTCAATGATGGATCGTCCCAGATCCCCATGAAGCATCTTTTTAAACCAGATAAAATACTGGACCGGTATAGGCTTGTCCAGATCGTATTTTTCCACCAGCTTTTGTTCATGGGCCTTTGTCATGCCCGGACCGATAAGGTTGTCAATGGGGGTGCCGGGAACAATGTGAATCAGGGAAAAAATTATGATGGACACCACAACGAATATCGGGATCATCAGTAAGCAACGGCGTAAAACGAACTGCCACATGGATTTTTTTCTCCGATCAAATCAGGGCGTCAGAAGTTTTCAATTTACCACTTGTTTTTATAAACCCTGAGATATTAGCTTTTCAGCCGGGTTTGCAGTTAGGACCTCGGAAACAAATAATTACGCCAATCTTGCTTGCCTTTCAGCTCGCCTCCTGCGTTGCACCAATGGGCACATAGATTCACTATGCTCCCATTGGCGCGTCTTGGATACGAGCTAAAATTCTGCGCCATATTGGTATAATTATTTGCTCCCAAGGCCCTTAAATTGATTTACTCTGACGCCCTTACTTGTCATTTTTCTTGGTTTTCTCTGACCGCTTTGATGTATTGATGTGCCAAAGCGGTCAGCGGATAAAATTCAAAAGCTTGGGTTATTTCACATCCCAGTCCAATACGCCCATGCCCATGAAACGCCTGTCAAGGCTGTCTTTTGGGTATATCAGGCGATTGCTTACAGCAAAAATCTTGGCTGGCAGGTAAAACGGTGCCCAGACATATTGATTCAGAAGATAGGTGTGATACTCTTTGAAATTGGTCACCCGCTCTTCCTGTGTCCGTGATCGGGTCATGGCTTTTTGCATCAGGTAATCCGACTCATTGTCATGGTACATGGCTGCATTGGGATATCCCATGCGTTTTGAGTTTAAAAACCATTCCAGAATGTCTGCATTTGACCAATCATATGATCGGACCGCCAGTTGATGATCCCCTTTTTTATAATAGGCCCGGATGGAGCTTGGGTCCATCAAGGTTATTTTTGTATCAACACCGGCTTTTGCAAGTTGAGCCTGGATTACCTCAGCTGAACGCCGGTATGAAGATTCATTTTTAGCCAAAAGTTTTAGCACAAGTTCTTTACCCTCTTTATCGACCCGGATTCCATCCGGACCCATTTTCCATCCGGCTTCTTCAAAGGCTGCCTTGGATGCTTCAAGGTCAAATCGAATTTGATCCTTGGGGTCCACTTTACTTGCCGGAAGAGAGTCGACCAAATAGGTGTAGGCAGGTTCGCCTGCATTTGCAAAGACACTCTTGGCAATGCTGTCCTGATTTATTGCCAGGGCGATTCCTTTTCTAACCAATTTATCATCCAAAGGTGCTGACTGGGTATTCATGATCATATGATATAATGAATCACCGGGCAGACGCAAGATATGGATATTCTTATCCTCTTCTATTTTTTCGAGGAACATGGTGGGAACGGCAAAAACAACATCCAGCTTACCTGTTTTAAGTTCTAAAAATCGTGTGGACTCTTCTTTCATATCACGATAGATGATTTTATCAATAATGGCAGGTCCTTTATTTTTAACCGAGCCGGGTCCCCATGTATAGTCTTCATTTTTTACAAGAACCAGTTCATTTCCCGGTGACCATGATTTAAACTTATAGGGTCCGGACCCTACCACTTGCTTGATACCGAATTCCTCACCATATTTTTTATAGGCAACCATAGAGGGAACGGACATAAAGGACTGAGACATATTAAAAAACATATTGGGATCGGGATATTTCATATGGATGATAACAGAATAAGGGCCTGTGATATCAACCTTGTCAATGGAGGCAACCATATATCCTGACGGGCCTGTTGCCATCTCTTTGAGAAACCATTTGACCACTTCTGAATTAAATGGAGAGCCATCATGAAATTTAACCCCTTCTTGTAATTTCATGTCCCATGTCAGTCCATCTTTACTGATGGTCCAGGATTTTGCCAGAGCCGGGTAAAACTTTCCATCTATTCCCCATTCGATGAGTCTGTCAAAAATAATGTACATTGCTTCGTGGTTCAATTCCACTTTGATGGGATTGAATGTTGTGACGCCAAGTTCATTGGGATTGGCTGCAGCAGATACTACCTTTTCCGCCTTTGCCTGCACGGGTGCAAGAATAAACAGCGCAGTTAACAGCATGAAAATCAAATAACCAATACTTTTTTTCATCTCTTTCTCCTTAGGTGTTATTGTCACATTTCTTCGATCTCGTAAAAAGTCAAATTCCTTTTTTAAAACACACGATGATGAGTTGTAGGGTGGGTATTGCCATAATTAGGATGTATTTTAAAAAAACGGAATCGACTTTTTACAGGTTCATCATATTTCAAACGCGTCAGATTTTAGGGATCTTGTCAGTTAGTGCTGGAAAGTCTTCTACCGGGAAGCCTTCCTGTGTGTTTACCCTGTTGAATAACCGGAATACCATTGACAATGACATGGTCAATTCCACTGGGATATTGGTGGGGCATGGCAAAGGTTGCCTTATCCCCTATTACTTCAGGGTCAAAGAGAACCAGGTCCGCTGCCATGCCTTTTTTAATCAGGCCCCGATCCTTGAAGCCCATTTTTTGGGCCGGAAGCCCGGTCATTTTGTGGATCGCCTGCTCCAGGGAGATGATTTTTTTTTCGCGTACATATCTTCCCAGAACCCTCGGAAATGTGCCGTAAAACCGGGGATGAACCGGAGATTTTCCTGTGGGACCATCCGGTGTGACAGAACATCCGTCAGAACCGATCATACCGTAAGGATGCTGCATGATGGTTTCCAGATCGTTTTCAGACATGGCAAACACAATCATTCCAAGTCCTCCTTCTTCCTCACAAAAGACCTGTAAAATGGCTTCCACGGGATCCAGTTTTCGAATCTTCGCCATGGCAGCCGCAGTGAGTCCGTTCAGTGCCAGGTTTTCCGGCTGGGCATATCCCACGATCTGTATCTGGTCCCAGTCCAGCCCCTCCATTGGGTTTTCCCAGTCATCAGACGGATGGGCCATGTCAGCCATGACTTTTTGCCGGGTCTTGTCTGAGTTGAGGAGATCCAGCATTCTTGAGGAGCCTCCCTCCTTGGCCCAGCAGGGGAAAATCTCCAGCAAGCCGCAATGATAGGCCGTGTAGGGGTACTGATCAAAGTGAACCCGGACCCCTTCTTTTATCGCTTGATCAATTTTTTTAAGGAGCTCGCCACTTTTTCCCCACATGACAGGGGACTCACATTTCAAATGGGAAATCTGAAGGGATACACCGGATTCCCGGGCTACGGACAAGGCCTCATCTACGGCTTCAAAAAGGAATTTCGCTTCGCTTCGCATGTGGGTTGAATAAATACCCTGGAACTCATTGACAACCCTGGCAAGTTCCGTGAGTTCAGGGGCCTTTGCAAAAGCGCCCGGATGATAGATCAGACCCGATGATAACCCGAAGGCACCTTTTTCAAGCTCTGTTCGCAAAAGGTGTTTCATCTGCTTCATTTCTCGGGCATTGGGCGGTCTGTCCTCATATCCCATTACATTGGCCCTCAGGGTGGAGTGGCCCACCAGCGGAGCGACATTGACAGCTATACCGCTTGCAGATAACTTATCATAAAAATCATCCAGGGTTTCCCAATCCCACTTCTCACGGGGAATATGGTCTTTATAATATTTACCCAGGTCTGTCATATATTCCATGAACGCATCCTGACCTGAACCAGGAATCGGACCGGGAGATCCGCCGCAGTTTCCGGTGACTTCAGTTGTCACGCCCTGTCTGACCCGACTTTGAGCCAACGGTTCCAGCAGAAGGGTGAAATCTGAATGGGTGTGAATGTCGATGAACCCCGGACAGACCACCTGGCCTGATCCATCAATGGTATGGGGGCAATCCATATCGATATCAGAATCCATATGAGTGATTATTCCATTGGAAACCACAAGATCTGCCCGAAACGCATCCGCTCCGCTCCCATCAATTACACGGGTATTTTTAATGAGCAAATCAGGCATGGTTGTGGTCTCCATGGCTGTTGCAAGGTTTTGCCAGGGATGTGTTGTCCGGTAACTGGTCATGATCCTGTACGAATTGTCTGAGTACGGGCAGTATGTTTTCCATGGGTTCTTCCAGGGGACAGACAACCGGAATCCCTGTTTTTTCCCCAAGGGACCGGGCATATGAACTTAATTCATCACTGCTGCCGCCGGTGCCGTTGAGTGTCACGGCTATGACCTTTGCCCCATACATTTCAATCAATTTTATCTCACTTTCTATATCCGGCAACAGGCATCCCAGTTTTTCCGTTTCATCATAGAATTCTCTGAAGGGGGTGTGTTGAAGAATCACGCCTTTGACATTCCCTGAAACAATGATTTCAGCGCCGCAGGGCCCCAGGGGATTCCGCATCCCTGACTGGCCTTCAATAATAATTAGATCGGGCCTGGCCTCCTGTTCACACTGTATGATGGCCGCCTCAATCTCTCCGCTGACAAAATCATTGATGGTGGTATCCAGGATAAACCCATAGGGATTACCCTGGAGCCAACCGGTTTGGCCGGTATATATCATTTCAGCGGTTATTCCCGTTTTCCGGAATGCCTCAACAATCATCCGGGAAGTGGTCCTTTTTCCCAGGGCGCAATCTGTACCCAGTACAGCGATTCTTGGAATTTTCATGTCAAAAATACGGCCGGACCAGAAATGGAGCTGGTCAAAGGGTCTATGCCTGCGAACATCGATGATCTTGGCATTGCTTTTTTTCGCTGCTGCCTGAAAAACCGGATTGTCGCCAAGCAGCATATGCATCCCGTTAACAATGGAAATTCCCTGCTCAATTAAATCAAGTGTCAAAGCCAGCCATTGTTCATCCAGCAGGCCCCCGCCCAGGGCAACGCCGATGATGGCATAATCGGGTTTTTTCCCCCTTTCCGTCAGATACGCCGCTATATCTGAATAAACAGGAATATTACGGTGAATTCCGTCCAGGGCCTCACCGGCATCCTGGCCGGAACTTTTCTGGTCGATAACCCCGGTGATTTCAAATCGCTCAGATCCGCGGATCAGGCCATGGGCCGTTTTGGCATCCGAGTGATCCAGGCTGCCATTGGTCAGCACAACGGCGGTTCCCATCATTAAATTTTTCTTTGTGTTTAAAGGCTTTATCTTATAATTATTTTCAGCGCTCATCAGATTATTTTTACTCCCAATCCTGGTTGGTCCGTTGTTTTTAACCATCCATTTTCCATAATGAAGCCACCGGATACAATATCTCGGGCCAGATCCAGGCTGCCGTCCAGGTCCAGATATTTTGTGGCCCTGGAAGCCAGGGCCGCATGAAGGGCACCTGCAATACTGACAATGCTTTCATCCATGCAGCCCCACATCAGATCAATGCCGGCATGTCCTGCCATAGTGGCAATTTCCATTCCAGGGGCAATGCCGCCGCATTTCATCAGTTTAATATTGAAAATACCAAACGGCTGGGGCTGTGTAAGGAGATCTATAGTGCTTTCGGGACGCAGAAGACTTTCATCCGCCGCTGAAATATGGCGGATATGCTCAGGCAAAGACCTCATTGCCGAAAGATCTCCTGCTGCCAGTGGCTGTTCTATAAATTCCACCAGATCCGAGGTTTTTTCATAAAAATGATTTAATTCGTTAATACCATATCCCTGGTTGGCATCCACACGCATGCGTATGGTTTGCTTGAATGCTTCGTTGAGTTTCAGAATCCGCTCGATATCCTCTTCAACATCCAGGCCGGTTTTTATTTTTAGAATGGAAAAGCCGTTTGCCAGATATTCCCTGGCTTCTTCCAGGGTTTCTTTCACTGGCATGATCCCGATGGTGATGGAGGTGGGCAAAGATTCATGGACCCGTCCAAGAATGTCAGTCAGGGGAAGGCCCATTGTCTTGGCCACAAGATCATGAAGGGCAATGTCCACAGCGGCCATTGCTGCAGGTGTGTCTGAAAGAACGGTATTGAGATTATTTAGCAGTAAACGGCTGTATCTGATATCTTTTCCTGACAAAATAGATTCCAGGCTGTTGTTCAGGGTTTTTTCACAGGAGGAGATACTCTCACCGGTAACCTCTTCGGATGGCGAACCCGCGCCGATGCCAGTGATCCCGTTTTCAGTTTCAAGACTCACAAACAGGTTTTCAACCGAGCTTATGGTTTCATAGGCAATGGTATAAGGACGTGTGAGCTCCAGGTCCTCTTTCCAAACTGTAATATTCTTGATTTTCATAAAATTGTCCTTGGATTTATTCAGATATCCAGCCGTTGATTTTGGGCGGCAAAAGTGTCCATTTCCGTCGTGTGTGAGTCACCATGAAGGACTCCGCATGGCTGACTCCTTCCAATTTGCTCATTTCGTCCTCATAGAATTTAAACATCCATTCAATCCCTTCTGTTACAACCACTTCGGCGAAGATATCGTAACGCCCTGTTACGGCGATGGCCCAGGCAACATTTTCAAATTCCATGAGCTGATCAATGACCTGGCCCATTTTTACGTTTTCATCCACCCGGATGGCAATGATGGCCACCAGCATATCCTTCACCTTGAAGGGATTTATTATTCCCGCCACCTTGAGAATGCCGCGCTCGATAAGTGAATGAACCCGGGACTTTATGGTGGGGGCTGAAACGTTTAAATTTTTTGCTATTTCCTTTGCCGGCATCCTGCCGTCCACAGACAGCAGTTTGATCAGCTGGCGGTCCAGGTTGTCTATTATTTTATTATCCATTATCACGCCCAAGTTTATAATATAAAATTTTAATGGACAACATTAATATAATATTAAATTATTTGTCAATGAGTTTAATATAATAAATTTTATTCTTTGGAAATGGGGGCAGGCCTGACCCCGTTGCAGCACAGCCAGTTAAGAGTGGCCGCTATCCATCCACATCCTGAAATAGAGCTATCACAGCGGATCGCCATCTTACAAAATTATGATAAACAGCAGGTCTGACGGGCCAGTTCGCCGATGCAGGCCACCGCAGACTTCAGTTCACCAAGGTCGTCCTGTGTGGGATGGCAGCGATGGTAATTTTTTGCCAGCTATGGGTATATTAGATCTCTGAACCAGATTTTCGAGTGCTTCATAGGGCTGTGCACCCACAAGCCTGTCCGTCCCCATGAAAAACGTTGGGACAGCGGTAACGTTCTTGGCCTTTGAGAGAGCCCAGTCCGAATCCACAGCATCAGAAAATGCTCTGGTTTCAATGATTTTCATCCCCTCATCCGGATCCATGCCGGAACGCTTTATCAGGGCTGACAACACCTCTTTATCAGCAATGTTCAGCCCTTGTGCAAAATAGGCCTTGAAGGCCTCCATGTGGAATTGATGGCTTCTTTTTTCTGTCTCTGCCCACAAGCCTATCTCCTGGGCAAGACGACTGTTATAGGTCATATTTCTGTCACCCAGTTCAAGTCCAAGTTTTGCAGCGGTGTGTTTCAGGTGGGCCATCATTTCACCCACATCAACCTGTAATCCCTTCTTCTGGAACAGCTCTTCCAGGGTACGGCCCTGTTCCGGGGTGTCTGGATGAAGGGGAAACGCCCGCCATTTAACTTGGATCTCGTACTCTTTTTTTAGTCGTTCAATACTCACGGTAATGAAGTAACACCAGGGTCAGACATAGTCTGAAAATATTTCAAGCGCCAGGGATGGTGCCATATTTAATCTCCTTTTATTTTTTATCAGGGCTAAAACTGAGCTGCCACCGTTTTAAGCGTATCCGGTGCAAAACGATATATTCGCATATTATCAACGCTGAAGGCACCCATATCTTTGTAAAAATTTATGGATGCGTCATTCCAATCCAGGCATCCCCATTAATTTTATCAAGAAATGAGTCTGAAATAACAAACCCATTTAAAAATTGGGGATGCACCACCCTTCAAGGTAGCGTTTCCTAAAATGGGCAAGTTATTTAAGACCGGTTCATAGTTCTGAATGAACTCTGGTTACAACATAGAATTCTCATTGGAATTCGTGGTGTCCCCGGAGTTAGAATCTTGAATCAAAATTAGAATTGTTGCGAATTTTTAAAAAGAGTTGATGTTTTATAGGCCTATATATATATTACCCCGGCCTGGCGGTCGACGCTCCCGCCTTAACAAAACAGGAGGTATGGTATGAACGAAGCTTTATGGCTGGTAATGTTGCTGGTCAACTTTGGAATGATTCTTCTTTTCTTTCGTCTATTCGGTAAAATCGGACTTTTTATCTGGGTTCCCATTGCCTGCATTGTGGCCAATATCCAAGTGGTTAAACTGGTGGATCTGTTTGGTTTTGCTGCAACCCTGGGAAATATTGTGTATGCATCTTCATTTCTTGTCACTGATATCTTGTCGGAAGTCTATGGCAAAAAAGAAGCGACAAGGGCTGTGAAAGCAGGTTTTTTATCCCTGTTGTCCATGACCATTCTCATGGCACTGGCATTGCAATTCGTGCCTGCCAGCGATGATTTCGCCCAGTCCAGCCTTGTCACCATATTTTCTATTATGCCAAGAATTGCCGGGGCCAGCCTTATGGCCTACCTGATTTCCATGCTCCACGATGTGTGGGCCTATGATTTTTGGCGGAAACGATTTCCCCAGGATCGTATGATGTGGGTGAGAAACAATGCCAGCACTATGATCAGTCAGCTCATGGATTCAACGGTTTTTACGCTTGTGGCCTTTGCCGGGGTGTATCCGTCGGGGGTATTATGGCAGATTTTCTGGACCACTTATTTGCTCAAATGGGTGGTGGCCGCAGCAGATACCCCTTTTCTCTACCTGGCCAGGCATTGGCATCGAAAGGGCATTATCGAACAATAATGCCGCCCCCGACGGCACCCCTGATCGGAAGGGGAACGTCGGAGGTTCTGCTGAGGGTATTCCGGTGCTGCATTTTTTATAAAAAACATATACAAACCTGACCCCGTTCTCGAAAATAGGCCAGAAAAGCTTGATCATCGAGTGTACAGCGTTTTAACTTTTTGCAATGTGTAAAAAGAACCGACACCCTCCTTCCCATTTGATACCTGTGGACACCCTCCCTGCCCGTATAAAATGGGCGAGACTTAAAATGGTTCTATTTTACAGGTTGTAAAATATTCTGACAGTTGGGTCGGTTCTTTTGTATATCATATTGATATTATTGATTATAATATATAGATGCTTAACTTTCGGTGTTGATTGATTTGTGAGGGCAGCCTTGCATTATTGCTATTTTCATCCTTTGAAAACAGGTATTTTTTTTGGCATCCAGGGTGAGGGAGGATGACCTGAAGTGGTGGACTCTGGATTTTGTCAGGGCTTACAAGGCCCATGCTGCTGGAATTGAGTCTGGTTTTTTTCTCCCTGCCCGGTATGATGTCATTTGGCTGTAGGCCAAGGGTGGATAATCCGCATCCGGCAAAAACGGACACATGCTCAGCAAAGAGAACATTTTGGGGAGTTACTTAGAACCTCAATTGGAAGGTGAATTGGTACATTATTGATTCTTCCATCAATATTTCTAAAACAGGCTCCTTCTATCGTTTTACAAAAAATAGACATGGAAAGAATTGTTAATATTATTAAGTAGGTATCCCTCTAATCTTTACCTGTATTATTTT
>Ga0208900_1000189_pt1 | contig 38712 bp, 19 predicted proteins | sample AntAceMetag02UKK_FD_184763 | JGI IMG/M metagenome (GOLD analysis project Ga0208900, IMG submission 184763) | Saline lake microbial communities from Ace Lake, Antarctica - Antarctic Ace Lake Metagenome 02UKK (SPAdes) (version 2) | ecosystem: Environmental > Aquatic > Non-marine Saline and... | reverse complement strand
CTCTTTAATATTACCATTATATGCCACACCTGCAATAGTACCTGCCCATATTCTGTTTTTAGAATCGACTATCAAATTCCGGTAGCTGATTGTTTTTGAGGGTAATCCGTCAAGGTGGGTAAAAGGGATAATGTTTTTTCGATCATACTTACCCACTCCATTCGATGAAGCAAACCAAACGTTATTGCTTTTGTCAACTGCAATAGCCTTGATATCTGCCTGGGTTTGAAATTCAAGGTCAACGCGTTCCATTATAACTCCCTTCCGCTTATACATACCCTGATTCGTAGCGAGCCACAACACCTTGCTTTCGTCAAAATAAACATCGTTTATCGAAAATGGCATATCAGGGTCTATTTCAACATTTCCGCTCATATTAAGGATTGTATCGTTGAGCGAATCGTAATACAAAAGGAACGCGTTTTTATTGTTGGTTCCCATTACCAAATGTGGATAGGGCGTAGTTTTGATAAAGTTTACCTGGTTAAAAATACCGTATCGTTCTCCAAATACTTTAATGTTGCCCTGTGGTGATATCCTGATTACACCATTCAAATTATCCTGACATACCCAAATATTTTTAGCATGGTCGAAAATCATATTGTAAATGGAGGAACCATAGGCGCTAAGGTCGATCGTTTTTATAACACGGCCATTGCTGATTTGCCTGATTATTCCCTGGTTATCCGAAAACCAAAACGACCAATCATCAGGCAAAACCTGAAGGATAATATTGCCTGTTGAAGAATAAATTACCTCATGGTCGAGGGTATATTCATTGATGCGATAAATACTTTGCCCATCAGTAACAAGAATATTTTGATTTTGGGTGTCGTATTCAACATCCTGGATAAATTTATTGCTAATACTTTTTAGGGGAGAGATAAAAGATTGATCCTGAAGGATGGCTATTCCATAATCGGTGGCAAGCAAATATTCATTCTGATACCCGATAATTTGATTGATGGCCCCGCTTTCGTTGATTTCATTAATTTTTTTAAGGATGACTTCTCCATTTACCAGGATGGCTTCCCATAATCCCTGAGTCCAGGTGCCAATAAAAACAGACCCTGGGCTTTTTAGTAAAAACGAAGATGCGTCAAGTTTTGAATCCAATGCACTAAAGCTAACAAGTTTTGAATCCGCATTAAAAAACATTTCGCCCAGCATATTATTAAAGCCGATTATAATATGCCCATCTGCTATTTTTTGAACACCGGTTATATTGTTAATCTCAAAGTTGCAGGCAATAGGCGAAATAGCATCTTTGATGTAATCATATTTATAGAAATTACCAGTGTTGGAAACCAGGATTAAATCGTTAAAGCCATTTTCGAAAAATGAAAACGAGTGAACATAACTTCCGGTAATATTCGCCTTGCCGAGGTAGTATCGCTGTAGCTTACCGTTGTGATATTTATAAACCGCCGAATTATCAGAAAACCAAAGGTTATTTTTCGTGTCTTCAAAAAATTGTTTGGGATACCATAAAAGGCTGTCGGATTGTTGGATTCCACCTTTTTTAATGATTATGGAGGATTCCTTTTTGTTTTTAAATCTTATTTCTTCGAAGCTCAAATCGGTATTTACAAAAATCTTCCCTTTGTGGGTACTGATCACTGATTTTACATAATCGGAAGATAGCTTACCTTCAAAATCGACAAACTCGTTGCCATTGAAATGAACCAGCCCGTAATCGGTGGCGGCCCAGATAAAACCCAACGAATCGATGGTGATGGATTTTACAAGCTCATTTTGTAAACCATGCTCGTGGGCATAAATATGAACCGTGTAATTTTGGGCATGAACAAGCGAACTCACCATCCATAAAATAAGGAAAGCTAAATTAACTTTCAGATAATATCTATTGTTTTTGATGTTTTTCAATTGATGTAAAAATCTCGGTTATGCTTTTTAATTCGTCCAAAAGTAATCGAATATTTTTATCCAACGAACAAAACTACAGCATTATTTGAGTGTAAAAAAAATACCGTAACTTAATAAGCACGGTATTTTCCTTGATTTTATACTATTAATTTATCCGCAATGAAAATGCTTCATCACTAAATCCATTACGGCATCCTTATTTCCTGATAATTCCACTTTAACGTGTTGGTCGTTGAATATTCTCAGTTTTTTCTCTATACTTTTTATCATTCCTTCCGGGAAAACATTGTGTGCAGTATAAAATGAGGCTTGGGCTTTAAGTTGCTCTGCCGATTCCCAGCACGAAGTTGGCAATTGTTTCAAATCTTTCACCCTTTCCTTATGTTCATCGTCAAAGATATTAACATTAACATAAGTTTTGGCCGCAAACTCCAGGCTGTTTTCCATTTCAAAACCATGCCTTGCAGCCACTACCAAACCTGCCAGCAGAAGAAAAACATCTGCTGAACCATCAGGACAGCGGAATTCAACTGTTTGCCTGGACCCAAAGTCGCGATCAATTTTGGTTTGTTGCGGGTTGGCATGCAAATACATGTTGTTGTTGCCAGTCCAGCCCAGGGGTACCCTTACCAAAACAGAACGGTTGCGATCGCCCCAGCATATATTGGTCGGTGCTTCCTGGTGAGGCACCAGCCTGAAATACGATGTTGGGTTGGTATTGCCAAATGCGGTTAGCGATGGAGCAAGATCAAGGTATCCGGCGATTGCTTTTTTTGCAGCATCACTAAGTTTGCCATCTTCAACCATCTGATTCACCCCGTCTTTAACAAGCCTGGTGTGAATGTGCATGCCACTGCCGGCTTTGCCCACGGTAATTTTTGGTGCGAATGTTACGGTAACGCCGTATTTATAGGCCAAAGTTCTTACAATCCATTTAGCAATTAAAAGTTGATGTGCTGCCTCATCAACCGGACATGGCATAAACTCGAGTTCATTTTGTTCGTACTCCGTGTTGCCCACACTAAAGTTTCCTACTTCGCAATGCCCGTATTTAAGCTTGCCCCCTGCCTGTGCAATGGCCAGCATTGCCTCCTGTTTAAAATCATCGGTTTTAGTAAAAGGTGATGATTCGTGATATCCGCGCTGATCAACAGCTTCAAAAAGAGGCTCTTTGTCGCTGATAATGTAAAACTCAAGTTCACCCATGGCATGAAATTCCATGCCGGTTTTTTCTTTTAATGCTTTGTGTGCTTTTTGTAAAATGTACTCAGGGGCACTTTCGAGCGGGTTGCCGTCTTTATCATAATACGAACAAAGAATATCAAGTGTTGATATTTCGCTGAAAGGATTAACAAAAGCGGTTTTGTATTGCGGCACCACATACAAATCGCTCGACCCGGCTTCAACAAACGAAAACAGGCTGGAGCCGTCCACGCGCTCACCCATCGTCAGGAGGTCTTCAAGGTGCTCACGGCTGTTTATTACAAAAGCCAGGGTTTTCAGCCTGCCATCTTCGCCGGCATACCTGAAATTCAGCATCTCGATATTATGATCTTCGATGTAAAGCATCAAATCTTCGCGGGTAAAGTCGGCTGGCGGCTTATTGAGGTATTGCACCAAAGGATTAGGATTCATCAAAATTTTATTCTTCATAAGCTATTTTTTGGTTTTTTAATTAAAAGAATTCAGGGCTCAAACATACATTTCTTTTCCGGACTTATTACCGCAAAGCCAATAAGTGTATGCTTTTCTAAGGTTTTGTAATGTCTTATCTAAAAGGATTTTAAATATAAGAAAGTGCAAGGTCTCGCGGCTTCATTTCAGATCAAAAATAAGTAGCTTTGCGCCAAATAATTTTATTACTTTTTTATTCATCATTTTAAAGATTTTAAAAATGCAAAAAATGTTATTGCTGGGAGATGAAGCCATCGCGCAAGCTGCCATAGATGCCGGGATGTCCGGAATGTTTGCCTACCCGGGAACACCTTCTACCGAAATCAACGAATATGTGCAGGCTTCAAAACAAGCCCGCGAACAAAATATCGTTGCCACCTGGGCGGCCAACGAAAAAACCGCCATGGAGGCTGCCCTGGGTGTGTCGTATGTTGGGAAACGCAGCATGACTTGTATGAAACATGTTGGGCTAAATGTGGCTGCCGATGCCTTTGTAAATTCGGCTATGACCGGAGCAAATGGAGGCCTGCTGGTGGTTGCCGCCGATGACCCTTCCATGCACTCATCACAAAACGAACAGGACTCCCGCTTTTATGGCAAATTCGCGATGATGCCTACCCTGGAGCCCGCCAACCAGCAAGAAGCCTACGACATGGTTTTTTATGGTTTCGAGCTTAGCGAAAAACTGCAAACCCCGGTTCTAATTAGAATTACTACGCGCTTGGCCCACTCACGTGCCGGAGTAGTAAGAAAGGAAGTGCTGAAACAAAATGAAATTCGTTTGCCCTCCGATCCTAAGCAGTTTATCCTTTTGCCTGCTATTGCACGCAACAGATATAAGATGCTGCTCAACAACCAGGATCGCTTTATCGAGGAATCGGAAAGCGCGGGCTTCAACGCCTACATCGATGGCGACGACAAGTCACTCGGTATTATCGCCAGCGGCATTGCCTACAACTATCTCCTCGAAAACTATGCCGACCAAAAAGTACCCCATCCCATTCTTAAAATAAACCAGTACCCCGTGCCACGCACCATGCTGGCTAAGCTCGAAAAAGAATGTGATAAAATACTGGTGCTCGAAGAGGGTGCGCCACTAATCGAAGAATTACTCAAGGGCTACCTGGCCAAAAACCTGAATGTAAGCGGCAGGCTCGATGGTACGGTTCCGCGCGACGGCGAACTTAACCCCAACATTGTTGCCCGTGCATTGGGCCTCAGCGACAGCTTTGGCGAAGCTGTACCCGACATCGTTAAAAACCGCCCACCATCGCTCTGCGCCGGCTGCTCGCATATTGATGCTTACAATGCCTTAAACGAAGCCCTTGAAAGCTATACCAAAGGCCGCGTATTTTCCGACATCGGCTGTTATACTCTCGGTGCGCTTTCGCCCTTCAACGCCATCAACACCTGCGTGGATATGGGAGCCTCGATAACTATGGCCAAGGGTGCCTCGGATGTGGGTTTTACTCCGGCGGTAGCCGTTATTGGCGATTCTACCTTTACCCACTCGGGCATGACCGGATTGCTGGATGCCGTTAACGACCAGGCAAATATACTGGTTGTAATTGCCGACAACTCAACCACTGGCATGACCGGCGGACAAAAATCGGCAGCACTGGGCAAAATCGAAGATATTTGCCGCGGACTGGGTGTAGAGGAAGACCACATCCGTGTGATTAAACCCCTGCGCAAAAACCACGAGGAAAATGTAAAAGTCCTGCTCGAAGAACTGGCCTACGAAGGCGTTTCGGTGGTTATTCCACGCCGCGAATGTATCCAAACCCTCAACAAACGCATGAGGCAAAAAGCCACAATTAAAGCACTGGAAACACAAAACTAAATTGAAGTAAAACAAATAAAATAGCAATATAAGATGAAAAAAGATATCATATTGGCCGGAGTAGGTGGCCAGGGAATTTTGTCGATTGCCGCATCAATTGGGCTTGCAGCCGTTGATGCAGGTTTACACCTGAAACAGGCCGAAGTGCATGGCATGAGCCAGCGCGGCGGCGCGGTACAATCCAACTTGCGCCTTTCCGACAAAAACATTGCCTCCGATTTGATTCCTTACGGACAAGCAGACATGATAATCTCGGTAGAACCGATGGAGTCGTTGCGCTACTTGCCCTGGCTTGCCCCACAAGGATGGATCATTACCAATTCGACGGCTTTTACCAATATACCCGATTATCCTGATAAAGAAGATATCATTAGCGAAATCAAAAAACACAAAAACCATATTATTATCGATGCCGACCATATTGCCAAAGAAATTGGTTCGGCGCGTTCGGCAAATATGGTGATACTTGGTGCTGCCATACCTTACCTGGGGTTGGAACATAAATATTTCGAACAGGCTATTAAGAATCTCTTTGGCTCGAAGGGCGAAAAAGTTGTAGAGCTAAACATGGAAGCTATGCGTGCCGGCGAGGCTTTTGCCCGTGAGTACGGGAAGTAAGGAATTTTGATAACTGGATTATAAAATTTTGAAGGCAAAAAAAAACTGTCCCGGGGTATCCGGGGCAGTTTTTTTTTGCAAACAATTCCTTGATCTTATTGTAAAATCAGCCGTTGCGAAACTACGGATTGATCTGTTTCTATTTTGCAAAGATATAGGCCAGGCTTAAGGCTGCCGGTATTGATTTGGATTTCATTGTCCCCGGCATTTTTTACCAGTACTAATCTCCCGCCAGAATTATACAAACAAATACGGTTTATTTTATTTGGAGAAGTGATACTGAAAAAGCCGGTTGACGGATTGGGATGAACAAGTATTGATGGTTGATTCTGCGAAACTAAATTGTTTGGGTCAGATATTTCAAGCGAGTAGTCCTCGGTTTCGCCCCATGTTGATGAACCGCAAGGCTCACATCCATCACCCCAATACTTAACGCGTATTCTCATGCGGGTAGTGCCGGCTTCGGCATCCAGAGGAATAGCTATTGGAAATTCAAAAACACCGGCACTATTGTTCATTTCGCACACCAGGTTTTCATCATCATCAAAAATGCCATTCTGATCAAAATCGATCCATACGCCAATATCATCGCCTGTTGAAGCACTCGATACAACCAAGGAAAGATCATAGGTTTCTCCCGGATCGACAAGTGTTGACATATCGCTGTAGTCGCCATACTCGGTACATCCCGAAGTATTTTGTATTGTGCCAAACCCGACTACCGAAATATACTGATCGCAACCACCCCAGGCATCGCAGTAAACAAGCACATTGCCAACATTTGCGGTTACTGTATTGGATGGGCCAGATTCTTCATCATCAAAAATTGCAGTAACGTAGTATTCGTACAAGCCGTTTTCAAGGTTCGCGTCTTCATAATTTGTTTCTTGCGAAGAGGCAATAAGCTCGTCATCGCGATAAACCTTGTATTCGTTGGGATTGCCGGTTTGCGGTGCGTTCCATTGCAGGCTTACATCATTATCGTTTACCGTGGCCGTAAGACCCGTAGGAACGGGCAAGGCTGTTGATGAGGTCGTAATTTTTACATTGTCAAAATAAAAATACCCCTGGGCAGGCCCAAAGTATTTAAATGCAAGATACGAATCGGAAATACTATTGTCTTCAAGTGTTACAGAATACTCAGTCATCGGAGTTCCAAGCTGAATAGTTTCTAACAACTGAAAGCTAGCGGGATCATCGGGGCTGGCAACGGTACCAATCGATATGGAGGGTGTAGAGTAAATATCTCCAGCATCGAAAAACAATGTACCTGCCTGTGATAAGTTAAGCTCAGGGGCGACAAGTATAATATGTTCATCGCCGGCACTTTGCATCCAGAATACAATAAAGCCATCGGTCCAATATAAATTATTGGTATTTCCGCTTGAAATGTATTTAGTCCAGGAGCCGGGTAAGCCATCATTAAAATCCTCGAAAAAGAAAAAATCGGGCACTTCCAAAACCACATCTACTACCACATTTTGGTCTATCACTTCAATCATTCCCACACCCGGAATCAACCCACTTTTCACTACTTCGTACTCCCAGTTACCCGCAAATACTTCTTCGTACACCGCCTGACCCTGGGCATTGGTTTGCAAAGGGCCGTTTATATCGAAATCGATTGCTGCACCCGCAACCGCGTTACCATCCGAATCCTCTACATTAAAGGTTACCGAATAAGTAAAGAAGTCGCCGTTAACATCGACAATTTCAGACTGGTGAATGGTTTTATCGGAATCATCCTGAACAAAAACCAGCACAGCGAGATCGTTGGCCTGCTCAATAAATGAAGTACTCATATCGTAGGATTCGCTGAGCGAAACCTCACCCCCGGGGCTAAGGGCATCGAGTTGTGTTCCCATTGCATCGGGCAACATAGCCATCATTACATTGGTAAACGAATCTTCTCCGTTTGTGCTTACATTGCCATAAGTTGTTTTTTCAACCACGGCTATATGCACTTTCAAACCAGCGGGATAATCAGCGTAAGATGCGATGGTTGTATTCACCGTAATAAGCTCCGACTGGTCTATTGATGCTTCAACAGTAATGTCAATCCCGGTAAGATCACCTGCCAGTTCATCAAAAATTTCCTGGCTCATACTATTTGCAGGATCAATATGCAGGGCGTTGCCGTAAAGTGACGGGACTGCAATCACATCGTAATAATCGCGACGCACCCCGCCTTGTTCGGTATAATAGGGATCGCCAATCCCGGGCCAGTTCATTTGATATTTAACCAAAGTATAAAGCCCGGGATTATCGCCCAATACCTGGTCGATTATAGGATTTGCAGTGGCACAGGGTGCGCAGGTTGAACTGGTAAATTCCTCAAAACAAGGCTTTTTAGCTACGGTATTCGTAATAACCTGGATACTTCCACCCATCATATCGTTGCTTGGGTTTTCATCACCGGCTAGCATAGTAGCTACTTCAACAGTGTAAGTTCCCAGTTGGGCAGTCCATCCGTCAAAAACCAACTCCGCCGTTTGCAGTGCTTCCAGGTTATCGATGGATTGAGTATCTGTATATACTACACTACTTCCACTTTTTATCTCGATACCCACTTCAAAGGAAATGGTTTCGGTTCCATAATTTATAACCAGCGATTCAAATGCAACAATTTCATTCGCGACAGCAAGCGGGGGCACTATTAGTGCCATAACCCCTGCATCATTACTTAAGGCCTCCCTCAATATTACATCGTCGATGTACCACTGATTAATATTGTATGAGTCTCCCTCGAAAGTAAAGGCAAACATAAACTCGCTGCTTCCAACATCGCTGTTATCAATCAAAATACTCATCGATTGCTGGTCGATATTTCCGGTAATGTTTTCCGACCAAACCAAATTCCAGTTTGTTCCGTCCGCACTGGTTTCTACCATCAAAGTGTAGCCACCACTGTAGTCATTTACCGAATGTTTAAATTCGAGTACGAGTTGGCTCATTCCCGAGGTATTTACTGCCTGCGATGCCAGCTTGCTATTTCCTTCAAAATTCGGACTCCAGTTAAACATAGCTTCCGGGGCTTCACCACCCGAATAATTACTTACTGAAGGCTGCCAGTTGGTTTGCCCATCGCCAACAACAATCCAGCCCGAAGGGGGACATCCGTTAGAAAAATCTTCGGCAATCAACGACCTTGTATTATCGATAAGTATTGGATGATTTTGGGATTTTACCCCCGATAAACATACGGTGGCCAGCGATGCTTTGCGTGGTGGTTCTTGTGAAAATGTTGTTACAGAACTTATCAAAAAGATAAGCATCAAAATTGTTGTAAAATGTTTTTTCATAGGTGCAAAGTTTAAGTTAGTGTTTATCGTTAGCAAAACTACACAATTCATTCGTTCTTTAAAATCTAATTTCCCAAAAATCCCACGTGAATATTTGCATTTCCTTTATTTACATATTACCTTTGGGTTCTATTTTTTTTTAACGCTAAATCCATCCATCATGAAAAAAATGAAACTATTACCATTATTGGTGTTAATGATTGGACTAATTGCATGCACCGCGCAGGCGCAGCAAATAAAACTGCAAAATGCCAACAAACATAAAACTGCCGACACGAGCATCACTGATGGCTCATCGGCTTCACCCTTAATACCTGCAAAAATTAGCTCAAAACAATCCGGTAAGATTAGCCTGGTGCACAAAACCCAATCGAACAACTCGCCCCGGCAAACGGATGATGAGGTAATCAGGTATGATGATGGGGTAAACCATGATGCCATTGGAGGGGGCGACTTCCTGTATGCAGCAACTTATTGGCCGGCATCCACTATGGGGCAATACACCGGCATGAAACTTATAGAAGTAGAAGTTTATATCTCTGATGCTGCGATTCAATTTACGCTTAGGATATGTGGCCAGGGCACAGCTACCAGTCCTGGTGCAATAATTCATGAACAAATAGCGGAAGTAAATCCGCACAGTTGGAACAGTATTGCACTTTCGCAGGCGGTGGATATTAACGGTGATGACCTGTGGATAGGCTACAAAATAACGTACGATGTTGAGGATTACTCAGCCGGATGTGATGATGGACCAGCAGTTGCCGGTTATGGTGATATGATTTCAGCGACAGGCACTATTTATGAATCCATGTCAAATTTGGGCCTAAACTACAACTGGAATATTGCAGCCACCCTTACCGGGCAGGATGACCCCGAGGTTGCATGGAACCCGGGGGAATTTTTTTTCGAATATTGGCCTAACGCCATGGAAACGCAGGAGCTGGAAGTATCGAATATTGGCGGGGGAATAGTGGAATGTAGCATGAGCATCACTTATGGCTCATCGGCTCCACCCTCAATGCCTTCAAATGCCAGCACAAGCCAATCCGGGCAGATTAGCCTGGCACACAAAACCAAGACAATGCACTCGCCCCAACAAACGGATGATGAAGTAATCAGGTATGATGATGGCCTTAACTATGATGCAATTGCAGCAAACGACTACCTGATTGTTGCTGCTTACTGGCCGTCTTCCGCAATGGCGCAATACATCGGCATGAAACTTTCGGAAGTTGAAGTTTATATCCATGATTCGGCTACCTTGTTTACGCTTCGGATTTATGGCCAGGGCACAGCTACTATACCAGGGGCAATACTCTACGAACAAATAGCGGATGTAAACCCGTACAGTTGGAATACTATTATGCTTTCGCAAGAAGTGGAAATTAGCGGTAATGACCTGTGGATAGCCTACGAAGTGCATCATTATCTTGGGGACTTTGCTGCCGGATGCGATGCCGGCCCTGCAGTTGCAGGTTTTGGAGATATGATCTCGTTGGATGGCATTTCTTATGAGCCATTGTCGGGCTTGGGATTGAATTACAACTGGAATATTGCAGCAACACTTACTGGCGAGCCTGTGCTGGAATGGGTGAGCATTTATCCATCGAGTGCTTCCATCCCGGCGGGGCAATCCGTGGTTTTTGACGTTACCGCCGATTTTTCTAATTTCCTGGATAATACAAACGACTATTTCTATGGTACAATCTGGATGGCTACCAACGATCCGCTCAACCCTTTGGTTGAAATTCCTTTTATGGCGATGCAAAGTAGCATTGATGAAAATAACACTGTAAATAGTTTTGTGATGGTTTATCCCAACCCGGGCAAAGACTTTGTAAATATCTCATCCGGTTACACCATGCACAAAGCAAGTATTTGCAACCAGGCCGGGCAGCTTGTACTCGAAAAACAGTTGAGCGGCAAATCCACCAAACTAAACACCGGCAAGTTGCAAACCGGGCTTTATTATTTAACGGTGGATTCGGAAGCCGGAACTTCAACGCTTAAGTTGGTGATTAAATAATAAGATGAAAAAGGCATTTTGCTGTAAAGGCTGGTGCGCTATCTTGCTTTTTCCTGGTGAGGGCTTTAAAGTCGTAAACGACTTTAAAGCCCTCACAGGAAACTCCCTCACCTGAATATACTTTGCCTGCACCACTCCAAAAAAAATCATATCCAATTATCTACATATTTTATATTTTTGCCAAAATTTTACATGATGAAAAATTGGTTTAAATATATTTTACCGTTCCTGTTTATCGCTTCCTTCCTTGGTCTGGCCTTTGCGAAGCCCGTCCCCTTTGATGATAGTTCGGACGATTGCCAGGCCGACACTTCGCGTATTGCTGTGGTAGAACTCACGGTTTTGGGAATGGATTCGATCACCATTACCGATGTGCAAAACCTCCTGGATGAGACCTGCGGTGTAAGTTTTAACTTTGCCTGCTGGACTGATACGGTGGTGTTTATCGAATACGACAGCCTGCTCACCGACAAACACCGACTGATGGCCGTAATCGAAAATATGGGTTATTGCCCAAGTATCCGGCAGGAGTACTAGCCTGCAAGGGTTCGCTCCGAAGGAATGCCCATGGCACAGCCCCGATAGGGGATAGCAACCCTGGCCCATTGTGGAAAGCCAGGGTTTCACTTAAAGTGAAGCCCTGGCTAATAAATATCCGAGTAAAAAATATTTAAATATCAAAGTTTTGAATTTCTATTTATTCCCTACCTCTTAATAAATCATTCTACCTTTGCCGCCTTTTAATCCGGAGGTGAAACAATTTTTTGCCTTCAATGCAATGATATTTAAAGGTATGCGCAAAAAATCTATTATAATCATCATATTAACCCTGCTGGTATTGCTGGTTTCAGGATGGTTTCTCATCAATAAAAATAAAACAAAACCCAGAACTATTTTTAACTCAGAGGCTGAAAAACTTCCGCCGGAGCCCAAAGTGCTTTACGGAATTAATGTTGATTCCTGTGTTGTGGTTAAAGAAAAGATTAAACGCAACGAGTTTCTCTCTGATATTCTCCTCAAATACAATGTTGATTATTCAACCATCGATAAATTAGCCCGTGAAACAAAAGCTGTTTTTGATGTGCGTAAATTCCGATACAATAATTATTATTCGGTGATCTTAACTAAAGATTCCCTACCCAAAGCCAAATATTTTGTATATGAAATATCCCCGGTCGATTATGTGGTTTATAATCTGCAGGATACGATTATTGCTACCCGCGGATTAAAAAACATAGTAGTGGAGGCTGACACTGCAACAGGAATTATCAATAGCTCTTTATGGAACGCGATGACCGACAACAATACAAATCCAAACCTGGCCAACGAACTTTCGGAAATTTATGCCTGGACTATCGATTTTTTTGGCATCCAAAAAGGTGATAACTACAAGGTGGTTTACGAAAATCTCTTTGTAGATGGAGAGTCAATTGGCATAGGAAAAGTTTTGGGGGCCAATTTTAATCATTCTGGTGGAGACAATTTTGCCATCTATTTTGTTCAGGACAGTACCGGGGATTACTTTGATGAACACGCCAACAGCCTGCGCCGCACTTTCCTCAAAGCCCCGCTTCGTTATAAAAGAATTAGCTCGGGGTTTTCGTACAGCCGCATGCACCCAATTTTAAAATATCGCCGCCCACACCTTGGCGTGGATTATGCTGCCGACAGGGGAACACCCGTTGTTGCCATTGGTGATGGTGTGGTAGTGTTTGCCAAATGGGACAATGGTGGCGGTGGCCGTGCCATTAAAGTTAAGCACAACGGCACTTACACCACGGTTTACATGCACCTGTCAAAATATGGCGAAGGAATTAAGGCAGGAGCAAAAGTAAAACAGGGGCAGGTAATAGGTTATGTTGGTGCTTCAGGATTAGCCACAGGGCCGCATCTCGATTTCAGATTTTACAGAAACGGGAAAGCCGTCGATCCTACGAAAGTAGAATCGCCTGCCGCCGAACCCGTGGATTCGACAAACCTGGAAAGATTTGAAGTTGAAAAAACCAAGTGGCTCGAAATATTAAAGGGTGTCCCGCTTAGCAAAGTTGATACGGGAATTTCTGAGAAATAACGGGGAGACTTTGTTTTAGGGTTGCAATCCCTCCGCTGGAGGGGAAATCCGATTCCCCTCCTCCCATATTAACGCGTGAACAAGGTCATGTCGATCCGCCGGCTGGCGGAGAGACATCTATTGAAATGAGTTACCTTATTTCATAACAAGCGCGAAGGGACTGCAGAGGCAATTAGTGAAAATCTAAAGGGATAAAGCCACCCTGCAAAAGCTATTTTATAGACCGAAAAGAATTGCAATTTCAGGTGTTCCGAAATGTCTAATTCATCGGATGACTTCTATGTTGTAATCCAAATTTATTTTCTTAAAATGCTTTAACATACTTTCTAATTTTCTGTTTTACAATATTTTATATTTTTGTGCAGCAATGAAATAGACAATATTTTGTCCAAATTTTGAAAACGTTTAATGTCCGCAATAATCTAATTGTTTAGTTTTGTCCATGTCTATATAATTTTTGAGTTTCGGGAGCTAAGTTAATACTGCTCCCGGAACTTTACAAATTACAAACAATGGGGCTATATAAAATCCCATGTACCTCCAACAGGAAATCCATCTATTATTGTAAACTCGGTCACATCGTGCGATCTGAAATGTTTGATGGTGTGCGTGCATCACAACTTAGCACCAATACCCACAGTCCTGTAAAACAATTTTTTTGGTGTTTTTCGTTTACGTATTGAAAATGAAAAAACTACTTGCAATTTCTTTTATTCTGCTTTTGAGCAGTTGTGTTACCGACAACCAACAACTCCTGAATTGTGAAACAGTAATAGGTTCATGGGGCGGTAACTTCGGGAAAGTAAGACTTGAAATATCACAAGATTCAATAAAGCTTTTTTACCCTCGGTTACGACCTGAAAACACTCCTGTAATGGAAAGTGTTTATTCATGTACACAAAAGAATGACATGCTGATAATTGATTGTTGGGCAAAGTACATTTTCTTAAACAGGGGGAATAAGGTGATTTTTAGTGCGTATAAAGGAGCCCGTGGTATCGAAAACCATTATAGCGATTTTACTTTTATTGAAAAAGAAGGTGAAACCATTTTTAAATCGGTTGAGGATAAGCAAACTCCAAAAGATATTTTTATTGTACCTGAGGGTTATGAAGGGTTTTGCGCCATCGAATTCAATAATCCAAACGGTGTTAATGCTGAGATTAATTCTGCCGGTAACCGGATTTTTGAATTTGATAGTTCAGGCCTCATTCAAACAAAAGAGCATGAGGATATTTTAAATATCGTGTTAAAAAACATAGACTTTTATTACAAGGAAAAAACCTCAGGCCAATTGCACAACTTTGAAATTGTGAACAAGAACGACTTGCCCTGTTTAATACTGGACTCAAGCAAAACCTATGTACTCAACACCGGGTTTAACAGGATTGGCAGAAGAGAGATCAACAGGAAATATGCGAAAAATATGACGGAGAATATTGCAATTTTTAAAATAGGAAAACCCGAAACATTTCTAATATGGAGTAGGGATTTTGAATAGAGCTTTCTATATTTATATGAGGAAATATTACTTTCCCCGATACTTCACGATTTTCTGCAACTCTTCAACATCTGCCTGATCCTTCAGTCTTGACGATGCTATTTTCATTAATATTAAATCGTGGTAACCCACAATAGGAACCTGAATATTATAAAAAGGGAAATATTTGACGTTTTTAATGGCTGAGTCCCAGCTAACATTTTGGACTTGTGTTAAAAAATCAACCTTGTTTTCATCAAGTAAAAACAACAGTTCCTTATGTGGTTCAAACAGGAAGTCCATCTATAATTGTAAATGTGATGCGAGAATAGGGTGGATCAGGCATGTTTTCCAATTCCTTTTTGTACATGGCCTTAATCATTTCATGGGCTAATTTAAAATTTTCTTCGGGAGTCCGGCGTGCAGCGAGTTCGGCTGTGGCGTTATTCTCATCTTCATAAGAATTATAACCGGCAAACTCCTTTTGTTGATTTTGAATCTCCGGTTCATCAACCTTAGAATGTTTATGTTTATCAGTGTTTTTCATTCTTTATACAGGTAGATGCTTTTACCCTTATGTTCGGTTTTTATTTAAATTTATGCACAAATAACAAAAATGCGCCGCTTAATCAATGAAAGATTAATTGGAGGTCTAAGGGTTCTTTATTAAATAACTTGATGTTATTGAGGTTCTATTATATCTTTTCATCCATGGACAATGACCCCATGCAAAGCTCTAACATTGTCATTTCGAGAGTTAGCCCAAAGTTTTTGGGCATAATGAGGAAATGGCATTATAAAATAGATTTCTCCCGGCAAAACTTGCTTCGCTGCATTTTTTGGTCGAAATGACCCCGTCAACGGGTTGAGTTGGGAGGAGGGGAATCGGGCGCTTTGCGCCCGATTCCCCTCCTCCCATATTAACGCATGAACAAGGTCATGTCGAACGAAGTGAGACATCTATTGCAATGAGTTACCTTATTTCATAACAAGCGCTAAGGGACTGCAGTGGCAATTAATGAAAATCTAAAGGGATAAAGCCACCCCGCAAAAGCTATTTTATAGATTGAAAAAAATTGCAATTTCAGTTCTTATGTCAGGAATAATTCACCGGTTGACCACACCGCTCAAAAAATATTACCAACAATTGTCAATAAGTAAATCATGCCGCTGTCGTTTTGTCAGCAAAAATGTCAGTAGGTTTTGACACTATTCCTTCAAAAGCCAAACTCCCCGAAACCCACACCAATTAATGAATTACGCTATTTTTCTTTATTAGAATATTTTAAAATTCAACACCCTGACACACAAAGTGAGGCATTCTGAAAAGTCATTGGCACAATCATTGACAAAGGGCGGTTCAGATAAATAAATTGATAATTAAAAATTAAAATTCAAATATACAATGGGAAAAATAATTGGAATCGACTTAGGAACAACTAACTCATGCGTTGCCGTAATGGAAGGCAACGAACCTGTGGTAATCCCTAACTCCGAAGGACGCCGTACCACGCCTTCGATTGTGGCATTTACCGATAATAACGAAAGAAAAGTGGGCGACCCTGCCAAACGTCAGGCCATCACCAACCCAACACAAACCGTTTATTCCATAAAACGTTTTATGGGTGAACCGTGGGACAGGGTTCAAACCGAAATCAATCGCGTTTCATACAAGGTTGTAAAAGGTGAAAACAACACTCCTCGTGTAAAAATTCAGGATCGTCAATATACACCCCAGGAAATTTCGGCAATGGTACTTCAAAAAATGAAGAAAACCGCCGAAGATTATTTGGGAACCAGCGTAACGGAAGCGGTAATTACCGTGCCCGCTTACTTTAGCGATTCACAGCGCCAGGCAACTAAAGAAGCCGGCGAAATTGCAGGCTTAAAAGTTAGCCGTATCATCAACGAACCTACTGCCGCTGCTTTGGCTTATGGCCTCGACAAAAAACATGACGACAACAAAATTGCTGTTTTCGACCTGGGTGGTGGTACTTTCGATATCTCCATCCTCGAACTGGGTGATGGTGTGTTTGAAGTAAAATCGACCAATGGCGACACCCACCTTGGCGGTGATGATTTCGACCAGGTGATTATCGACTGGCTTGCCGATGAGTTTAAAAAAGATCAGAACATCGACCTGAAAAGAGACCCGATGGCGCTGCAGCGTTTGAAAGAAGCTGCCGAAAAAGCAAAGGTTGAATTATCGAGCTCGAGCGAAACCGAGATAAACCTGCCCTACATTATGCCGGTTGACGGAATTCCACAACACCTCGTGCGCAAACTTTCCCGCGCCAAGTTTGAGCAGTTGTCTGATGCCCTGATCAAAAGAACCATCGAGCCTTGCCGCAAAGCACTGAAGGATGCAGGTTTGTCAGCTTCTGATATCGATGAGGTAATTCTTGTGGGTGGATCAACACGTATTCCGGCCATCCAGAATGTGGTAAAAGATTTTTTTGGTAAAGAACCTTCAAAAGGTGTGAACGCCGATGAGGTTGTGGCCATTGGCGCTGCCATCCAGGGCGGAGTTTTAACTGGTGAGGTAAAAGATGTATTGTTGTTGGATGTTACCCCGCTTACTTTGGGTATCGAAACTTTGGGAGGTGTAATGACCAAACTCATTCCATCGAACACCACCATTCCAACCAAGAAATCGGAAACATTCTCTACCGCTGCCGACAATCAACCTTCGGTAGAAATACATGTATTGCAAGGAGAGCGCTCCATGGCAAACGTTAACAAAACCATCGGACGTTTCAACCTCGACAGCATTCCACCGGCATCGCGTGGCGTTCCTCAAATCGAAGTAACCTTTGATATCGATGCCAACGGAATCCTGAATGTTTCGGCTAAAGATAAAGGTACCGGCAAATCGCAAAGTATCCGTATTGAAGCCTCATCCGGTTTAACCGAGGATGAAATCAATAAGATGAAAGCCGAAGCTGAAGCTAACGCTGATGATGACAAAAAAATAAAAGAACGCATCGACAAACTCAACGGCGCCGACTCATTGATTTTCCAAACGGAAAAACAATTGAAAGAATACGGCGATAAGTTACCTGCCGATAAAAAGAAGCCTATCGAAGATGCTTTGAACGAGCTAAAAGAAGCCCACAAAAGCGAGAATATCGAAGGTGTTGATGCTGCCAGCAAGAAGCTCAACGATGTGTTTCAGGCTGCAAGCCAGGAAATGTATGCTGCTTCACAACAGCAAGCAGGTGGTCAGCCCGGCGGCCAACCTGGAGAGCAACCCGATGGACAGCAGCAAGGCGGAGGTAAGGATGATGAAGTTACTGATGTTGACTTTGAAGAAGTGAAAGACGATAAATAGGAATTCAGTATTTTGAATTGTTAAAAAGCCCGGCAATATTGCCGGGCTTTTTTATTGCTAAAAATAGTAACTTTGTTCTATTAATGAAAATCAAATAATTATGACACCGTTAAAATTTGCAACAACTGTATTAGAACATGGAATATTAAAAATTCCGGAATTAGAAAGTTTTATTGATCAGAATGTTGAAGTGTCAATTGTTTTAAAACCCTCTCCAAAAGATACAAAAACGGATACATCAATTGACACCTTCATTGCAAAATGGTCCGGGTTTTTTACAACAAGCAAAACAGATGATATCAAATATAATTACCTAATGGAAAAGCACAAATGATGAAGGTCTTGATAGATACCAATATTATTCTTGACATTGCTTTGGAGCGCAGGGAATTTTTAGAAAATTCTGAAAAAACTCCTAAGGGTAATCAACGATAAAAATATTTTCGGATATTTAACTGCTACAACGATTACCGATCTTTATTACATTCTAAAAAAGTCAAAAGGTCATGAAACATCAATTTTATTTATTAAAGACCTACTGAATTATTTTGAGATTGCTGGTGTTGATAGAGAAATAGTGCTTTCAGCCTTAGAGTCTGGTCTAAGAGATTTTGAAGATGCAATACAAACAGCTAGTGCGATAAAAAGTGGCATAGATACAATAATAACGAGAAACCTAAAAGATTTCATCCCATCTGATTTGGCTGTTTATACTCCTATCGATTTTATAAAACAACATTCAATTAAAGAATAGAACTCTTTCTATAAATTGATATTCATAGATAACCACCCCAAAAAATCTACCCTTAAAAAACCTCAATAAGCCATCTCTTGCTTTTTCTTCACTATTTGTTAACAATCGGGTCTTTAAATTATTCAGATTCTATACTTTTAATGCCTTTTTCTTAACAAAATTTTAAATTCATTTACAAACATTTTAATGTATTATTAACATCTTTGTCAGCTAATTAAATAGATGGTCTATGAAAGCTTTTTTACCGTCCCGCACATTTACCCTATTTCTTGCTTTTTTCCTATTGATGCATCTTAGCTCCTTTGGTCAGACTCCGGGCAACTGGCAAGGCGACACGGACATCACAATATTTAAAGAATCCACACAGGTTTACCAGGGGAACCACAGTTGTGGTATTAATGTGAACACAGGCACACAGGCCAATTGCAATTTATCCAACCTTGTGGCCATCCCTGTTGTTGCCGGCGAAACCTTTAAAATATCATTTTGGTTTTTTACAAGCGAACACGTTCGACTGAGGGCTGCCTTTGACTGGAATGACGGCAATTCAACTTACTCGGCAAATTATGCAGGGCCAACAACAACCGGCGACTGGGAAGAATTTGTGTATGAAGATGTAATTCCAGCAGGTGTTTCTGCCTTAAACTTAGGCATCCGGGCTTATGATGTTGGCGGATTTGTGGCACCCGAAACCCAATATGTTGACCAGGTAACTTTTGAAAGCCCTGTGGGGAATACAATGGCTGTTGCGAATGGAGATTTCGAGACCTGGCCTTCTTCACTCCCCGAACCCACAAACTATCCTACTGCTTTTGAAGCCGCGGCCACCGAGCAGCAAATCCAACTAACCTGGACTGATGCTGTCGGTGGGCAACTTCCCGAAGCCTACCTTATTTTGGCAAATGATGACAATGGTTTTGATTTGCCTCTTGATGGCGAATTTGTTCCTGACGATTTTGATTTTAGCGATGGGCAGGGTGCCGCAAACATTCCTTTTGGTGTCGAAACCTTCACCTTTTCAAATTTGAATCCCGAAACAACCTATATTTTTTTAATCTTTCCATACACCAACTATGGCCCTGACGTAAACTATAAAATAGATGTAAATCCTCCCATAGCTACTGCGACCACCGGGGTTTTGCAGCCCGAAATTATTGCAACAGAACCACAGAACGGGGATACATGGTTTCGCGGAAATGAATATGAAATTACATGGGAAGCGATAAATATATCAGGCGATGTATTGATCGAAATTACCGGCAATGCCTCTGGTGGAAATCCTGCCTGGGAAGAAATTGCCACAGTTGCTGCCGAACCCGGAAATTACACCTGGCTTATCCCAACTGACTATCCCACCGGAAATGATTTTCAGTTTCGGGTAAGCAACCTTGAAACCTCTGCCTTGAGTGGAATTTTTTCGATTATGGATCAACCCGATGTTTACGATATCGTGATAAACGAAATAATGTACAACCCTCCCGGCGAATTAGGCGATGATGAGTATTGGGAATTTCTTGAAATTTATAACAACGATGACGAAACTGTAGATTTGTCGGGATGGACTTTTACCGATGGTATTGATTTTACTTTTTCGCAGGGAACTTTGCTGGATGCAGGCCAATTTTTGGTGGTAGCCAAAAACCCTGATTCAATCATGCAATTCTATGGAATTACAAATGTGGCAGGCGCTTTCGAAAATAATACCGGCCTCAACAATAGTGGCGAAACAGTTGAATTGTCGGATGCGTTTGGAACTGTTGTTGATAACGTAACTTATTCTGATGGCGGCGACTGGCCCTCCGAACCCGATGGCAACGGTCCCTCACTCTCGCTGATTGATCCTGATTTAGACAACAGTTTGCCCGAAAGCTGGGAGCCAAGTGTTGTGATGTTTGGCACCCCCGGGATGCAAAACAATATTACCGAACCCCTCATCCAGGTTACATTTCCAAATGGGGGAGAAAATATTCAGCAGGGATTAACCTACGAAATCACCTGGAATTACATCGAACTCACCGGTACCATAAGTATCGAATTACTTCAGCTTTCGGGAAATAATGAAGTTTTAGCATCAAATATTGATGTAACGCAATTGGCCTGGCAATGGGTGGTTTCCGAAAGTCAGCCTTTGGGCAGCGATTATAAAATAAAACTTACCAGTAATAGTAATCCAACAGTAAGTGATGAAAGTGATAATGCGTTTTCGATTATTGCCCAGGTTGATGTGCCATTGATAGTTATCAACGAAATTATGTACAACCCGCCTGGTGTTTTAGGTTTGGATGATAACTGGGAATACCTCGAAATTTATAACAACGATGTGAATGTTGTGGATTTGTCGGGCTGGGCCTTTATCGAGGGTTTCGATTTTACCTTCCCCGAAGGCACGAGCCTCGGAGTTGGCGAATACCTCGTGGTTGCCCGCGTTCCCGACACCATAGCTGCTTTTTACGGAATCACAAACCTTGTTGGTCCTTTCGATGGCGGAGCGCTGAGCAATTCGGGCGAGACTGTAAAACTCACCGATGCGCTGGGAACCATTGTTGATGAAGTTTCATATCTTGATGTTGAACCCTGGCCTCTTCAGCCTGATGGCGATGGCCCTTCACTTTCGCTGATCGACCCGAATTTCGATAATAATTTACCCGAAAGTTGGGGGGCGAGCATCGTGCTTTACGGAACACCAGGCGCTGTCAACAACCCCGGGATTCCCTTTTTACAGCTTACATTTCCCAATGGTGGCGAAACCCTGCTCAAAGGAATGAGTTATGAAATTACCTGGAATTATGCTGATTTGTCGGGAAATATGTCCATCCAACTTATCAGCCTTTCCGGCGGAAGCCAAACCCTGGCCGAAAATATTGATGTAACCTTAAATTCATGGGAATGGGAAATCGGCACTGAAATAACCCCGGGAAATGACTACAAAATTATTATTTCCAGCATCGATAATCCTGACGTTTCCGATGAAAGTGATGCAGTATTTTCGATTGTTGAAATGCCCGTAGCTCCAATTCTTGTGATTACCGAAATTATGTACAACCCGCCCGAAAGCGGCACCGATTCACTGGAATTTATCGAAATCTATAACAACGACATTATTGAAGTTGACCTTACGGGATATAGTTTTAGCAGTGGGATAGGATTTGAATTTCCATCCATCACCCTTAATGCTGGCGATTATTTGCTGTTGGCTGTAGATTCGATGGCCATGCTCAACACCTTTGAAGTAAACGCCTGGCAATGGAGCAGCGGCGCACTGAGCAATGGCGGCGAATTGATAGAATTGCTTGATAATTTTGGCGCTGTGGTTGATTATGTTGAATACGATGACCAGTTTCCCTGGGATTCTTTGGCCGATGGCACAGGGCCTTCGCTGGTGCTTTGCGACCCGGAAAACGACAACAGCCTCCCCGAAAACTGGCTGGTTTCGGCAGAGCTTGCCGCCATCAACGATGAGGGTGCCGAAATTTTTTGCACACCCGGCGGCCCATGCATTACCACGAAAACTAATGAAAATATCAGCGAAAGCAAATTAATAGTTTACCCCAATCCAAACCAGGGAATCTTTTCGATAATCACCAGCGAAAGTGAAAATTCATTGGTGGAGATTTTTTCCTTGTCGGGAAATTTAATATTTTCGTCAGATATGAGTGGCCAAAAAACAATTGATATTTCCGACCGGATAGGCTCAGGAATATATTTCCTCAGAATTATCAGCCAGTCAAATCAAACTGTTCTCAACCAAAAAATAATCATTCAAAAATAATTGTATCACTAAAATAAAACACACGTTTTGAGAAGATTATCCATTTTATGGATGGCATTATTTGCCACATTATGCATCAATGCCCAAATGCCCGAACACTGGATTGATGACTCAGGAATTGAAATATTCCGGGAGAATGTTAATGTTTTTAATGGAAATTACAGCACGGGAATTATTGTTAACACCGATGCCCAGGCCGACTGCGATTTTATAAATGACGTTGAAATTGCCGTAACTGCGGGCGAGAGTTTCAAAGTTTCGTTTTGGGGAGTAGCCAGCCCCAAGGTACGAATGCGAATCTTTTTTTACTGGGAAGGTGCAAATGCTAACTACGCCCCCGGATACCTTGGCCCAGCCAGCCAGGGTTGGGAACAATTTAGCTACGAAGGCATCGTCCCCGCCGGGGCTACTTCCGTGAAATTAGGCCTTCGCTTTTATGATATTACAGGTTTTACTCCCGGCGAAATCCAGTACATCGATGAGGTAACTTTTGAATCACCGCCTGGCAATCCCTTAACTGTTGCAAATGGCGATTTTGAAAGCTGGGCCATAATAAAACCCGAACCGTCAGCGTACCCCACCGAATTTTCAGGAACTCAAAAAGGCTTGAGTATCCTCACCTCATGGACTGATGCCGCGGGAGAGCAACTACCCGACAGCTATTTGATTTTTGGCTCCAAGGATGAAATTGTTGATTTGCCTGCCGATGGCATTTTCTATCCCGATGACCTTGATTTTACAGATGGCAAAGGTGCTGTGAATATTAATTTCGGAACTGAACAATTTACATTTTCCAACCTTGAAAGCCTGAACAGTTATCATTTTATCATAATTCCATACACCAATTCCGGGACAAGCATTAACTATAAAAACGATGGACTGCCCCCCGAATTTTTTGTTGAAATTCCTGATGTATCCATCATTGCTGAACAAAATTTTAACCAATCGTGGGGTGGTTGGGAAACCATTAGCGTTATTGGTGGCCAGTTGTGGAGCCGGGAAAATAATTATGGAATACAGGAAACGCCCTGCGCGCGTATAACAGGCAAAGTTGGAGGAACAATTTTTGAAAATCAAGATTGGGTTATTTCGCCTGCAATGAACTTCACTTTGTACGAAAATGAATTCCTTTCATTTTACTCCGCTGTTGGATACATTTCGCCGGAAGAACAATTTAGTGTTAAAATCTCTACTGATTATACCGGAAACGGTGATCCGACATCAGCCACCTGGACAAACTTAAACCCAATTTTACCTGATGGTTCCATCAATTTTAAATGGACTCATTCGGGCGAAAATGATATTTCAGCTTTTGATGGTGAAAATGCACATATTGCTTTTGTGTACGAGTGCGGAACAGCAAACGCTGCCACATGGCAGCTTGACAATATTTTGATTACGGGTGAAGTTTTACCCACACCGGAACCCGATAATTACCCAAGGGATTTTTCAGCCATGACTACCGATGCAAACATCCTGATTACATGGATCGATGCCATTGGAGATGTTATCCCTGAGGCATATTTAATCCTGGGTAGCGATGCGGATAATATTTCGCTGCCTGCCGATGGAAACCCTGTTCAGGATGACAATGATTTCGGTGATGGAACCATTTCAGTAAATATACTTCCCGGAATACAGGCCATTGATTTTGCCGACTTAACTTTGGGAACAACATATTATTTCAAAATTTTCCCGTACACCAATTCGGATAACCTGATCGATTTTAAAAGCGATGGCGTTCCTCCTTCAGCAAGTGCTTTTATCCTTACCTCGCTCGATGTTCTTTATACCGATTTTAACAACAACTGGGGGGGCTGGACACCTTTTAGCTTTTTGGGAAATCAGTCCTGGAAACGAAACAATACTTCCGGCCTGGAAAATACACCATGCGCCATGATTAATGGCGAAACTCATGTAAACGAGGACTGGCTGATATCACCGGCCATTGAGCTGCCCGACACGGCAAATTCGCAAGTTGGTTTTTACTCTGCCACCGAAAACCCCGGGCAGGCCATCCAAATTAAAATCTCAACAGATTATGATGGAGTTAGCAACCCCAACAATTTTACATGGATCGATTTATCAGAACAGGTCGATTGGTCGCAGGGAGAATTTAGCTGGACTTATTCAGGCGATATTTTATTAAGCGAATACACGGGCAATACCATTTACCTTGCTTTTGTTTATTTTTCTGATGAAAACCAGGCAGCAACCTGGGGCATTGACGATGTAAGAGTTTCGCAGATTCCGGTTTTAAATGAACCCACGAATTATCCCGGCAGCTTTGCGGTAAATGCAGAAATAAAAGATCTTACACTTACATGGCAGGATGCTGTTGGCGAAATTCTACCCTCGGGCTACCTGCTTCAATTCTCCAATCAGGATAATTTTACACTTCCCGAAAATGGAATACCCCTTGAAGATGATTTGGATTTTAGTGATGGAAACGGGACGGTAAATGTGCTGCCGGGAACAGAACAATATACTTTTGGCCAACTGGCCGACAGCACCACTTATTATGCTACCATCATTCCTTATTCAAATTCCGGTAATTTTATCAGGTATAAAACCGAACCTGCGCCGCCCAAAGATTCAGCTACCACTGCTCCTCCCGATGGGATTTTCGATTTTACCCTTTCATCCCAACTAACTATTTATCCAAATCCTGGCAATGGAATTTTTTACTTTGAAGCTGATGAAACCATACAATCCGTTCAGGTTTACACGATCGGGGGGGAAATGGTTTTCGATTATAATTTTTTTGCAACAAAAGGCCAACTTGATCTTTGTGGTTTTGAAAAAGGTATTTATATTGCCATTTTTAAAATCAACAAAACAACATCACTTGAACAACATATTGTAATTCAATAAAAAACTAATACAATAATTTATTTAATAATTAACAAATCAAATCATGAAAAAACTATTTATTTTTTGCTTTTCACTTTTAAGTATGACACTGGCCTATGGCCAGGGCTTTGAATCGTTTGATAACTTTCCGGAATCCGGTAACAGTTATGCAGATGGAACCTTTGCAGGACAAGATGGTTCCACATGGACTTATGTACAATGCAGGGGCGATATCGAAATTACCGGGAAGGCCATTATGATTGGTCGAAACCGCGATCCCCAGTCAAATTTCTACTCCGGAAGCATTGCCAATGGTTTGGGTACCCTGAGTTTTGATTACCAGCAGGCTTTTTCGAGCAATGTTAACCTTAACGTTTTAATTAATGATGTAGTAGTTGGAAACGTTACCTCTAATGGCGAGCCGGGAATCACCAAAAATTCCGGGGATTTTGAAGTAAATGTAGAAGGTGATTTCGTAATCAAATTCATCAACGTAAATAATAGCGATGGACAAGTTGTTGTTGATAATTTGGAATGGTCTGCACCCAATACAAACATCGTTGCCACACCCACATTTACTCCTCCCGGCGGAATTTATAACGATCCCGTTGATGTAGAGATCACATGCACCACACCTGAAGCAGAGATTTATTACACCCTCGATGGCAGTGATCCAGATGAGAATTCAACGGCTTATGCCACAGCCATAAATATTACTGAAGCAACAACTCTTAAAGCACTTGCTTATGTTTGGGCCGGCGGACTTGAGCCCAGCGCAATTGCCCAGGCCGATTATTCTTTTGCCACACTTACCGAAGTAGCCAACCTTAGCGAACTAAGGGCTGCCGTTCCCGGTGGCACAGAAACCTTTGTTGTAACGGGCGAAGTAATACTTACCTATAAGCAAGATTTCAGGGGTCAAAAATACATCCAGGATGCGGCTGCCGGAATTTTGATTGATGATTATGACGGAGCTATTACCACCGAATACACCCTGGGCGATGGCATTAGCGGTATGACCGGGACACTCTCGGAATATGGCGGAATGTTGCAATTTATTCCATCAATGGATCCCGGTGCAGCTACTTCAAGCGGAAATCAGGTAGAGCCTGTTGAAATTACTTTAGCCGAAATGACTTCTTCTTTTGAAGACTATGAAGCACGTTTGGTAAAAATTCCAAATGTTACATTTGCTGATCAGGACTCCACTTTTGCAAACGGTACAGAATATCTAATTAGCGATGATAGCAAAGCGGAAGGCATTTTTAGAACTACCTTTTATGATATGGATTATATCGGCACAATGGTTCCCGCAGGTGCTGGCGATGTAATCGGGATTCTCAATTCCAGAACTGATGGAAATTACATCAGCAGCAGGTCGCAAGCCGATCTGATGTGGGGAGCTGTGGGTGAGCCCAGCAACTATCCTATAGAATTTGCAGCAATTGCTGCAGGTACCAACATCAGCCTTACCTGGACTGACGCTACAGGCGAAGTTATCCCTACAGGATATTTGGTTTTGGCCAGCGACCAGGATAATATTTCATTACCTGCCGATGGCACACCCGTTTTTGATGATGTTGATTTTAGCGATGGCATGGGGGCGCTGAATATCCCTGCCGGAAGTCAGGCCGCTTCTTTTGCAGGGCTTACCGAAAGCATGACCTACTATTTTAAAGTATTCCCATTTACAAATGCGGGTTCGATTATCGACTACAAAACTGACGGCACACCACCCGCAGCCCAGGCAACTACCGAAGAATCATCTACCACAGATATTTTATTTACCACCTTTGATAACGGATGGGAAAACTGGACACGATACAGCGTTACCGGCGACCAGGTTTGGGACAGAGATAATACCTATGGAATTGAGGGGACTCCCTGTGCGAAAATGAGTGGTTATGAAGGAGCTGCATTCGATAATGAAGACTGGTTAATTTCGCCAGGTATTGACCTGAGTGCGTTTAGTAACGAAACTTTTGAGTTTTATTCGGCATCTGCATACACCGGCCCGGCTCTCGAAGTTTTTATTTCAACAGATTATGATGGCACAGGTAATCCCAACGACTTTACCTGGAATGATTTTACCAATCAGGCACAATGGCCAGCCGATACTTCATACTTCGCTTGGACTTTATCAGGATCACTTGATATTTCTGCTTACACTGACCAAACTATTTTTATTGCTTTTAAATTTAACTCTACTGCTGATGGTTCAGCAACCTGGGAAATTGATAATGTGCTTGTTAAAGAAGCCGAAGCCATTGGCGAACCCACCAACTACCCAACAAATTTTACTGCAAGCGGAGGATTTCAGTCAGTTTCAATAAGCTGGACAGATGCCATTGGTGAAGTTATTCCGGAAGGCTATTTAGTGCTAATTAGTGATCAGGAAGGGTTTACAGAACCTTCTGATGGAGCTCCTGTTTCTGATGATTTGGATTTGAGCGATGGCAATGGTGTCCTGAATGTTATGCCTGGTGTTGAAACCATTTCATTTAGCGGATTAATGGATAGCACTACCTACAACACCATAATCTTCCCCTATACAAATTCTGGTGCGGATATTAATTATAAAACGGATTTCCCTCCACCACCTGCTTCTGCTACAACCAGCGAAGCCGCATCGGATATCCTCTTTACTACCTTTGATGAAGGTTGGGAAAACTGGACACAGTTAAGCGTTACCGGCGATCAGGTTTGGAGTAGGGATAATACCTATGGAATTGAGGGGACTCCCTGTGCAAAAATGAGTGGTTACCAAGAAGGTGCATTCGATAATGAAGATTGGTTAATCTCACCATCCATCGACCTAAGCAATACAATCGATGAAACTTTTGAATTCAATTCTGCATCCGCTTATGACGGCCCGGATCTGGAAGTTTTTATTTCAACAGATTATGATGGCACAGGTAATCCCAACGACTTTACCTGGGATGATTTTACCAATCAGGCACAATGGCCTAACGATACTTCATTCTTTGCGTGGACTTTATCAGGATCACTTGATATTTCGGCTTACACCGATCAGGCAATCTACATTGCTTTTAAATTCACCTCTACTACCGATGGTTCGGCTACTTGGGAAATTGATAATGTGAAAGTTAAAGACGAAAGCAATGGTATTGGCGAAAATCACTTACCCTTGGCCGTTAGTCTCTATCCAAACCCAAGTACCGGAATGATTTATTTTAATGCCGAAGAATCTGTTGAAACCATTGAAGTTTTTAACCTGGTAGGTATGAAAGTACACCAGATGGATGCCGCCGGATTTGAAGGTGAAATTAATCTGACAAACTTCGAAAGCGGAATCTACATTGTACGTCTTTCTTCGGATGAAAAAGTAATGACCAGCCGAATTATTATTCAATAATACATATTTTAAAAGGCATTCCGGTTTCAGTCGGAATGCCTTTTTTTTCAGAATTAAATTTTAGATTAAATATTTTATTTATCCATAAAACTAACACATAATGAAAAAACTTTTACAATTTTTACCATTATTGGTTTTACCAGTGGCATTTATATTAATGTCCTACAGCTCGGGTTCACCCGGTGGCCGTTCCGGTTCGCCCGGAGATTCAGGAAATAATTGCACCCAATGTCATAGCTCCACCGCTATCGATGCTTCTGATTGGATCACATCTGATATTCCTTCGGGAGGTTATGAACTTAGCGAGGTATATACAATAACAGCCTCAGGCACACATAGCGGAGTTTCAAAATTTGGCTTTGAACTTACTGCCGAAGATGGGCTGGGCAATAAGGTTGGAACATTTTCGATTATTAATGCCGGCGAAACACAAATAGCAACAGGCGATGCCTCTGTAACCCATACATCTACTGGAACAACGCCAACAGGTGATTCAAAAACCTGGGCCATGCAATGGACAGCACCCAACGATGCAGTTGGCGATATTACTTTTTATGCTGCATTTAATGGTGCCAATGGCAATGGAGCTTCCAGCGGCGACCAAATTTATTTGAGTACAACAATCGTTAGCGAAGCAGGTAGTGGCAGTGGTGCTTCCGATCTGTTCTTTTCGGAGTATGCCGAAGGATCAAGTTTTAACAAGTATGTCGAAATTAGTAATGCTACAGGTGGCGAAGTGGATCTGTCGATATATCAAATTAAAAAAGGTACCAATGGCGCAGACTTCACCGAAAGCATGTTTCTGACCGGAACTTTGGCCGATGGCGATGTATGGGTAGTTTCGCGGTCGGATGCTGACCCGATAATTGTTGCACTGGCCGATGAGCTGAATAGCGTAGTCATTAATTTTAATGGCGACGACGTAATGGGATTGTTTAAAAACGATGTACTGATTGATATCATTGGAATGGTTGGAGACGACCCCGGTGATGGATGGCCAGTTGCCGGTGTAGAAGATGGTACAAAAGATCATACTTTGGTGAGAAAACCAAATGTTTGCGACCCAACCACAGATTGGATAAGTGCAGCGGGAACCAATGCCGACGATTCGCAATGGGTGATTTACGAAAAAAACGATTGGGATAATCTGGGTTTCCATGTTTCCGACTGCGGTGGAGGCGAAAATGTTGCTACACCCACATTTACCCCTTCCGGCGGAACTTATGAAAATCCCGTTGATGTGGAGATAGCTTGTGCTACATTAGATGCAACTATTTATTATACTTTGGATGGTAGCGACCCCGATGAATCCTCAACACCTTATGCTACAGCCATAAATATTAGTGAAGCTACAACCCTTAAAGCCCGCGCTTATGCTTCGGATCTTGATCCAAGCAATATAGCCCAGGCCAATTATTCTTTTATCGAATTTATCGAAGTAGCAAATCTTAGCGAATTACGGGATTTATTTCCCGGAGGCTCGGAAGTATTTACCGTAACTGGCGAAGTATTCCTGAGCTATCAGCAGGATTTTAGAGGCCAAAAATACATCCAGGATGCCGGTGCCGGAATTTTGATTGATGATTATGACGGAGCCATTACTTCATCCTATCAAATTGGTGATGGAATAAGCGGACTTACCGGCTCCATGTCAGAATATGGCGGTATGTTGCAGTTCATCCCATCAATGGATCCCGGCGCAGCCACCTCCACCGGAAATCAAATTACTCCCGTAGAAATAACCGTTTCGGAAATGCTTGCCAATTTTGAAGATTATGAATCGCGATTGGTTAAAATTCAAAATGCCACATTTGTCGATCAGGATTCAACTTTTGCAAATGGTAGTGTTTATGAAATTACGGATAACAGTAAAGCCAGCGGAAATTTTAGAACTACCTTTTATGATGTGGATTATATTGGAACTGTAATTCCGGAGGGTGCAGGCGTGATTATTGGATTGCTGAATTCGAGAACCGATGGAGAATATATTACTGCCAGGAATCAGGCTGATTTTATTTTTGGTGCTGTTGGCGAACCCAGCAACTATCCCATGTCGTTTGTGGCAAATGCCAGCGAGCAAACCATTACCCTTACCTGGACTGATGCCACCGGAGAAGTACTCCCCGAAATGTACCTCATCAAAGCTGACAATGTAAATGCCATTGCACTTCCTGTTGATGGAACTCCCGAGGCCAATGATACCAACCTTGCCGACGGTATGGCTGCAATGAATATTGAATATGGTGTGGAGACTTATACCTTTATTGGCTTACAAGAAAGCACCACCTACTACTTTAGTATTTTCCCTTACACCAACACAGGCGATTTGATCAACTACAAAGCTGACTTATCTGCTCCTGTATCTACTGCAACCACCGAGGAAGACCTTTTCGAAACCCGGCTCTTCACAACTTTTAACGAAAGTTGGGAAGCATGGGAGCAAATAAGTGTTGTCGGCGACCAGGTTTGGGATCGTGATAACAATTACGGAATTGATGATACACCCTGTGCAAAGATGAGTGGTTTCAGCGGAAGCTCTTTTGCCAACGAAGATTGGTTGATTTCCCCTCAAATAGATGTTGCCAATCCAACTATTTTGGAAAGATTAATTTTCAATTCCGCGAAAGCATACACCGGCATGCCATTGCAGGTAAAAATATCAGTCGATTATGATGGCGATCCCACTACAGCTACCTGGGATGACCTGACCGATCAGGCTGTTTGGCCCGAAGATGGTTCTTTCTTCGTGTGGACAAACTCCGGCATCATTGATATTTCAAACTGGGGCAATGATAAAATAAACATAGCCTTTGTTTACCAATCAACCGATGTTGAATCGGCTACATGGGAAGTTGACAATATTTATGTAAAAGCACAAACTTATGAGAGTGTTAGCGAACTTGCAAAAAATAACATTAATATCTACCCCAACCCCGGCAATGGAATTTTTAATATCGAAAGTTCCAATACCATCAAAGCTATCGAAGTATTTTCGTTAACCGGTGCATTGGTAGCAGAGCAAAATCCTGGTACATCAATAACAAAAATTGATTTGTCTGATTTGAACCAGGGCATATACTTTGCCCGGATAAGCGATAGTGAAGGAAACATTATCACGAACAAAATTGTAATAAAATAACCTAATAAAAGGCGTTCCGGGTAAAACCGGGATGCCTTTTTGCTTTTAAATAAATATATTTATTCACATATAAAACCTTACGTAAAATGAAAAAACTTAGACAATTATTAATGATGGCGTTTCTATCTATGATAACGCTCACAATGTTTGGACAGGCCAGCGACCTGTTCTTTTCGGAGTATGCCGAAGGAAGCAGCAACAACAAGTATGTTGAAATTTATAATGGTACAGGTGCTTCTGTAGATTTATCCAATTACAATACACATCGAATTAGCAACGGTGGTGAATGGGATGAGAATATTTTCCCCTTAGAAGGGATTTTAGCAGATGGTGATGTGTATATTATTGCTAATTCTAGTGCTGATTCTATTATTCTATTAGAAGCAGATATTACCAGTACGCTTACATATTATAATGGTGATGATGCAGTTGGTTTATCTAAAAATGATGGACTTGGAGGTTGGACAATTATCGATGTAATCGGGGAAGATGGTCCTGATCCGGGATCGGGTTGGGATGTTGCCGGAGTTACAAATGCTACGGGTGAACATACACTTGTTAGAAAACCCGATGTTTGCGATCCTACCAACGACTGGGCTCTTTCAGCTGGCACTAATGCCGATGATTCACAATGGGTTGTTTTTGCACAGGATTATTTTGATAACATTGGAGTCCATATCTCAGATTGTGCAGGTGGCCAAACTGTTGCTTTGCCTTCGTTTAACCCTGCTGCGGGTACTTATATTTCGCCCATTAACGTAGTAATTAGCTGCGAAACACCCGATGCAAGCATTTATTACACCACTGATGGTAGCGATCCTGACGAAAGTTCAACGCTATACGCAACTCCGATCCCGATCAGCGAAACCACCACAGTAAAAGCAAAAGCTTATGCTGATGAATACAACCCAAGTTTTGTTGCAACTGCTGTTTATAATTTCCCGGCAACGGTTAGCAACCTTGCTCAACTTCGTGCAGGAACCATTGGCAGTACTTATTTAGTAACCGGTGAAGTTTGGCTTACTTTCCAACAAGATTACCGTGGGAATAAATATTTTCAGGATGAAACTGCTGCAATTTTAATTGATGATCTCGCTGGAGTCATTACTTCGACCTATGAAATTGGTGCTGGTGTTGTTGGATTATCTGGTGTTTTGGGCGAATATGGTGGCATGATGCAATTTGTGCCCGAAAGTGATCCCGGCAATGCGGTTTCTTCAGGAAACTCCCCTGTGCCACAAGTTATTACCCCCGAAGAATTGTTTAGCAACTTTGACGAATATGAAGCCGAATTGGTTCAACTAAATGCTGTTACTTTTACCGATGGTGGCGGAACCTTTGCCAATGGAATCGTATATCCACTTATTAATGGAACTGATACTACGGGAAATTTCAGGACAACTTTTTATGATATGGATTATATCGGGACGGTTATCCCCGATTTTCAAATTGCTTTTGTTGGTTTACCAAATTCAAGAACCGACGGTGAATATATTACCAGCCGTAACCTTAGCGATTTTATTCTTGGAACTTTGGTTGAAACACCAACTTTCAATCCTGAAGGCGGAGATTTTGTAGCTCCAATTGATGTTGAAATCTCATGTGCCACATCCAGTGCAAGTATCTATTTTACCACCGATGGCAGCGATCCCGACGAATCTTCAACTTTATATGTGGATCCAGTCAACATTAGTGAAACTGCAACCCTTAAAGCAAAGGCCTATGCGGATGGAATCGATCCCAGCTTGATTGCAATGGCGCAGTATAATTTTGCCGAAATTCAGGTGCTATCGCCCAATGGTGGCGAAATCTGGGAACAGGGCGAAACCTACGAAATTACATGGGCAAGTGTAAACTTTACCGGCAATGTTAATGTTAACATCACCAAACCTCCTTTTACCAATATTTCGCTGGCCCCCAACATTGCAAATACCGGAAGTTGGGCCTGGACTATCCCCGCGGCATTTGCCACCGGGGCTTACAAAATTAAAGTTACCGGGGTAACACCAGGCGATCCTTTCGATTCGAGCGATGGCACTTTCACTGTCTCCGAGCCACTGCCCGATCCTATTATTGTGATTAACGAAATTATGTACAACCCTGCAGGTTCTTTAGGAGTTGATGATTATTTCGAATACATAGAATTGTACAATAACAGTGGTTTTAATGTTGATCTGTCAGGTTGGAGTTTCGCGCAGGGTTTCACTTATGTATTCGATGAAGGAACAATACTCATGGATGCCAACTATTTAGTGGTAGCTCGTGTTCCCGATAGTATCATAGCTCATTATGGAATAACAAATGTTGTTGGGCCATTTTCGGGTGCTTTAGGAAATAGCGGCGAAACTGTGGAGTTGGTTGATGCAAATGCAGTATCAATAGATATAGTTACTTATGATGATGGCGGTGATTGGCCTTCTGAACCAGATGGAAACGGTCCTTCCCTCGAATTAATGGATCCAAACTTCGATAACAGTTTGTCCGAAAGCTGGGCCGCAAGTCTTATCGATAATGGAACCCCGGGAATGCAAAACTCTGTTTTTGGTGCTGAATTGCTTACACTTGTTGCACCCAATGGTTGGGAAACCTTCGAGCAGGGAAGTTCACAGGAAATTACCTGGACCTATTCTGGCTTTGATGGCGACCTGATGATTAAACTCATCGATGTGATTCTTGAAGATACCACAACACTGGCCACCAATGTTCCTGTTGAATATGGATTATGGGACTGGGAAGTTGCCGGTAATTTAACCCCAGGTGCAAATTATAAAATTATGATTGCCGAAATAACTGATGGTGAACCCATGGATGAAAGCGATGCTGTATTTAGTGTGGTTGAACTGATTATTCCTGTTATTACGCTTACATCACCCAATGGTGGTGAAGCCTGGGCCCAGGGAACGGCCCACGAAATTACATGGACTTCCGAATTCGTTGAGAGTGATGTAAAAATAGAACTCAACGATGGTGCAAAAGCGCTTACGCTTATCGCTGATTCGATTGCTGTTGCCAACAAAACCTTTACCTGGGATATTCCCGCCGATCTCGCAGCCGGCGATGCCTACACTATTGTTATTTCCGGAATGGAAAGCGGTGATCCAACTGACGAAAGTGATGCTGTATTCTCCATTATCGCACCCATGCCAATTCCCGATTTGGTGATCAACGAGCTGATGTACGATTCTCCCGGCTACGACAATGAATGGTGCGAAATATACAACCGCGAAGATGTGGCTGTTGATCTGGAAGGATTCTATTTATTAGATTCTGATGATACCCACCCACCTGTAACCTTCCCCGCAGGATATTCTATCCAACCCGGCCAGTATTTCACGGTTTCGCTGGAACTGTTAGCCCTTCCATTGCATTTTACCCCCGACTTTGTAGGCAATGCCGGATGGTCATTAGGCAATAGTGGAGACGACCTCAGGTTATTCGATCCATCAGGCCAATTGGTTAACAACGTGAACTTTACCGATGCCGCTCCCTGGCCTACCGAACCCGATGGCAATGGCCCTACACTCTCATTGCTCGACCCGATGCTCGACAACAGCCTGCCCGAAAATTGGGCGGCAAGTACGCAAGACCTCGGAACTCCCGGAGCAATTAACTTTGGTGGTGATCCTGCAATTACTGTTACCGCTCCAAATGGTGGCGAAACTATTAACCAGGGAACAAACTTCGATATTACCTGGACTTACGCCAGCTATGAAGGAACTGTGATGATCGAATTAATGACTGCAGAAAAAGCAAGCTCAACACTGGGTTATGCCCCAGTTGCGGATATGATGTTCGATTGGGTAGTTGTTGAAGAGGTAGCCGAAAATTACCTGATCAAAGTTTCAGATTCAATTACCGGCGACCCAATGGATGAAAGTGATGCCGTATTCTCGATCGTTCCTCCGGCAGTACTTCCCGATATTGTAATCAACGAAATCGTGTATAATACTCCCGAGTCAGACATCGATACACTCGAATTTATCGAACTTTACAATAATGGCGATATAGCAGTAAACCTCGAAAACTGGTACTTTAGCCAGGGTGTCGATCTGGTATTCCCAAGTTATGACCTGGCACCGGGTGCGTATGTTGTTACCGCCTATAGTGCAGAAATTATGTTGAATGCTTTTGGTGTAGAAGCTATCGAATGGACAGGTGGCGGACTGAAAAATAGTGGTGAAGAAATCGAGTTGCATAATGCCACTGGTCAGGTGATTGATTATGTAGATTACGATGATGGCGGTTCCTGGACAAGTGCCCCCGATGGTTATGGGCCATCTCTGGCATTATTTGATCCTTCATCCGACAATGAACTTGCCGAAAGCTGGAGTTCTGAAACCGTATTTGCTTTTGATCATCCTGCTGGCATTCCGGTATATGCTTCTCCCGGAGCGGCAAACTTTTCAACACCCGGACAAGGAATTCTTATTTCATCAGGTTGGGAAGGTGTTTCGACTTATGTAAACCTAAACGATCCTTCCGTAGCTAACAACATGGATGTTGTATTAAACGACCTTGTGGTAATGCAGGACTTCAGTAGCCTCTACTTCCCCGAATATGGAATCAATACCATTGGCGACTGGAACGCAAACAAAGGTTATCAGTTGAAGCTAAATAACAAACGTTACCTGGTGCTTTACGGAGAAACAACAAGAAATAAAACCGTTTCACTTTCCACAGGCTGGAACAGCTTACCCGTTCTGAGTTCTTGTGATGTTGAAGCCGCAACACTTTTCAACGGGATAAACGAGATTATCTTTGTGAAAGAAATGGGCGGCGATGGAGTATATTGGCCGGCAGGTGCATTGTTCACCCTCGATTATCTCGAATCCGGTAAATCATATTTTATTAAAGTAAGCGATGCCGTGGATATTACCTTCCCTGAGTGTGCAATGAAATCAAGTGTTAAAACCTCCCACAATACATTCATCAATACTACAAGCTGGAATGATGTGAGCTATACAGCCGCTTCCCATACTTTTGGTATTGCCGAAAATGCCACCTCAATGTTTAATGAAGGCGATGTTATTGGAGTTTTTACAAATGATGGCATCTGTGCCGGAATGGTTGAGGTTTCCAAATCAGGTACAGCACTCATGGCATGGGCCGATGATATCTATACCAATCAATTGGATGGATTTACTGAAAACGGTGCATTGACTTTCAAACTGTTTGTTGCTTCCACGGGTGAAACCATCGATCTGATTCCAACTTATGATGCGGACTACGACAGCGAAGGAGTATTTGTTAGCCACGGTATTTCCCTTATTTTGGACTTTAAGGCAGGAACAACAGTAATTTCGGAAACCGAAGATTCTGTGTTTGTTTATCCAAACCCCACTTCAGGAATGATAAACATTTCTGCCAATGGAAATGATTTTGATTATTTTGAAATCTATACCGCCATTGGCCAAAAAGTTTTTGAAAGCACAATGGCCGATAAGACCCAACAAATTAATATTACAAACCTTGAAAATGGTTTCTACTTTATTAAATTTGTAAGCTCTGCTTCGGGGGTTAACAAGACCGTTAATTTTATTAAAAACTAAAACATTAAATAATGGTGATTGAAAGGTTGCATTACAAGCTCAGAATACTTTGTTCGGTTAACGATCATTGGTTTACGGGCTTATAATGCAACCTTTTTTTAGTTAAGATTTAAACAATTCATTTATTTATTCAATAATTATTCATTAAAATTTAAGCATTATGAAGAAAATTTCACTTTTAATTTTAACTGTGCTGATAAGTAGCTTTTTGGCTTTCACCTACGCACAGGTTAATGTAACTTTTCAGGTTGATATGTCCCAACAAACCGTTAGTGGTGATGGTGTAACCGTTGCCGGAAATTTTCAGGTTGCAGCTGGCTATACCAGTGATTGGACACCTGGACAAGTCTTTTTAACCGAAGGAACTCCCGGGATTTATGCAGTAACCGTTCAGCTCCCCGCCGGAACCTATGCTTTTAAATACATTAACGGCATTTCATGGGGGCAGGACGAATCTATCCCCGGGTGTTGCATTGTTAATGGTAACCGCGAGTTGCTTGTAGGTACCGACCCTGTTGTACTCGATGCGGTATATTTTGGCGCATGCCATACCGCAACAGCCACAAATTACGATGTAACTTTCCAGGTTAATATGGCCGACCAAACAGTTACTGACGGCGTATTTGTTGCCGGGAATTTCCAGGGCTGGAGTGCTTCGGACACTCAAATGACCTTCGCCCATGATGATGTTTACGAATACACCGCTTCGTTGCCACTGGATATGTGTGTTGAATACAAATTTATCCTTGGCCCAGGAAACTGGGAAAATATTACAGGCGACTGCAATTTTAATAGCAACCGCAGGCTGAGTGTTCCCGATGGTGGCGTAGTACTCGACCCGGTGTGCTGGGGCGAATGTGTGGATTGCGCAGCCCCTTCGGTGGATGTTACTTTCCAGGTGGATATGAGTGCTGGGGAAATTTCGCCGAATGGAGTCCATATTGCAGGTTCATTCCAGAATTGGCAGCCCGGCGATACCCCAATGACAGATGCAGGGAATAACGTTTACACTTACACGGTGAGCCTTCCCATCGGTG
>Ga0208900_1000188_pt1 | contig 38741 bp, 37 predicted proteins | sample AntAceMetag02UKK_FD_184763 | JGI IMG/M metagenome (GOLD analysis project Ga0208900, IMG submission 184763) | Saline lake microbial communities from Ace Lake, Antarctica - Antarctic Ace Lake Metagenome 02UKK (SPAdes) (version 2) | ecosystem: Environmental > Aquatic > Non-marine Saline and... | reverse complement strand
TGAAACTATGATAGCATGGAAGCCATGCTATTTCAAATGTCTTATAAATCTTTTTTTCCAGTTTATCCGAATGCCAGCCAGATACCAACCCCTGCCATGAGCAGGCCGGATACCCCGTTGAGGATCCGCAGGTTCCCCTGTTTTTCAAGAAACCGGCTCAGGGTTCTGCCACCGTTTGAGTAAAGGACAAGACAAAGAAACTCGGTTGTCAGGATAATCAGGACCAGAATCGTGATCTGAGGCAAAAAGGGTTTGGAAGGCGTGATAAAGGGGGGTAGCAGGGAGATCATGAAGGCCCAGCCCTTGGGATTGGCAATGGCCGTGACAAACCCCTGGACCATGAGGGTTTTGGGACTGATGTTTTTCAGGTGAGACCCGTCGGAATCCAGGGGAATCTTTCCCCGGGAACAACCCATTTGAATCCCCAAATAAACCAAATATCCTCCCCCCAGGTATTTGAGCAACAAAAAAATGGAAGGATATTTGAGCATGACGGCGGCCACGCCGCAGACAGCGGCCACGGAAACCAGGGCCACACCCAATAGTTCCCCCCACATCATGTAAAAAGTTTTTCTGACCCCAATGGTCATGCCCATGGTCAGTGCCAGGGTCATGCACATCCCCGGGGTGAAAGAGACCATAAAAAAAGTGGGGATAAACAAGATTAAAACAGCTGGCTCAATCATGGAGTAACGCTTTCAGCTCTATTTCATCGAGGACGGTGACGCCCAGGCGTGTTGCTTTTTCCAATTTAGACCCGGCATCCCGGCCTGCCACCAGAAAATCGGTTCGTGCAGACACGGAGGAGGTGACCTTAGCCCCCAGCTCCTCAAGGCATCGTTTTGCCTCGGAGCGTTTCAAGGTTTCAAGGGTACCAGTCAGCACAAGGGTTTTGCCGGACAAGGGGTGATCCGCTGGTGTTTCCCGGGCAAACAGATCGTTTTGAATCTCGACCCCTGCGTCTAGGATCTGTTGGATAATCCTTTTATTTTCTTGGTTTGCAAAAAAGCTGATCACAGATGCCGCCGTCTTTTCCCCCATGCCGTGGATATTTTCAAGGCTCGCTTTGTCTGCTGCCATGAGGGTTTCCAGGGTCTCAAATTGCCCGGCCAAAAGCCGGGCGGCATTTTCACCGGTGTGATCAATGCCCAGGGCAAATAAAAACCTGGGAAAACTGATTTGCTTTGAGCCTTCAATGGCCTTGAGCATATTGGAAACAGACTTTTCCGCCTGGCGGTCAAGGGATGCCAGACGCTCCTTATCAAGGGTGAAAAGATCGGCAAAAGAAGCGATCAGGCCCTCATTGACCAGCTGGTCCACACTCTTTTTTCCCAGCCCGTCCATATCAAACCCTTTTTTGGACACAAAATGTTTGATCCGCTCTGTCAACTGGGCCCGGCAGGCAACATTGATACATTTTATGGCGGCTTCATCCGCTAATCTGCGGACCGGACTATTGCATACCGGGCAGGTTTCGGGCATCTCAAAGACCTGCTCGGTTCCCTTCCGTGCAGATTCTATGACCTTGACCACCTTGGGAATCACATCCCCTGCCCGCATTATCAATACCCTGTCCCCGATCCGGATATCCTTTCGTTTGATTTCATCGGCATTGTGCAGGGTGGCCCGGGCGACAACCACTCCGCCGACATTGGTGGGTTCCAGCAAGGCCACCGGGGTCAGGGTGCCGGTTCTGCCTACCTGGACAATAATGTCAAGAATTGTGGTGGTTTCCTGCATGGCTGGAAATTTATAGGCAATGGCCCACCTGGGGCTTTTGATTTTTTCACCCAGGGCCTGCTGCATGTCCATGCGATCCACCTTGATCACCATGCCGTCAATTTCATAATCAAGATTCGCCCGGATCTCGGCCAGTCGGTTATAAAAGGCTAACACCTCTTGGATGGTAATATGGGTCTGGATGTGTTCGTTCACGGGGAAACCGAACTCTTTCAAGGCAGCCAGCATCCCGGCCTGGGTTTCAAATGCCAACCCCGTTACCTTTCCCACCCCATAAACAAAGATTGTCAGGGGTCTTGTGGCCGTCACCCGGGAATCCAGCTGCCGCAAAGAGCCTGCTGCCGCATTTCTGGGGTTTGCAAAGACGGCCTCCCCTTTGGCCAGCCGGGTCTGGTTCAGGCGCTCGAAATCCTTGTGCATGATGATGACTTCTCCCCGGACTTCCAGAAGTGCCGGAACCTCATCTTTGGTTGCCTTCAACCTCAGGGGAATGGATTTTACGGTCCTGACATTTTCGGTGATGACCTCCCCGTTGATGCCGTCCCCCCGGGTGGTGGCCCGGGTAAGGATTCCGTTTTCATAGGTCAGCTCCACGGCCAGTCCGTCCAGTTTGGGCTCTGCCGTGTAAAAAATTTTTTCAGATTCCAGAATTTTGACGTTTCTTGCGTTAAAGGCCAGGACATCGGCATCTTCAAAGGCATTGTCCAGGCTGAGCATGGGAATGGAGTGAGCAGCGGATTCAAAGGCATCAAGGGGCGGCGCCCCCACCCTTTTTGTGGGGGAATCAGCAGTACAAAGCTCAGGATTTTGGGTTTCAATTTCCAACAACCTTGCCATTTTTCTGTCATATTCACCATCTGAAATAATGGGGTCATCCAAGACATGATACCGATGACTATGCTCGGTCAATTCTTTTTGAAGCTGCTGCGCTTCTTTTTTCAGGCTATTGTCCATTTTTATGTACTTTTTCAACAAAGCTCAACACTAATTTACAGGCTGATTTCCTTGCCGCTTTAAAGATTTTTTTCCGAAACCCGGGATCCCAGTCCCCGGATCCCGAAGACACAGAATCCGATACAATCAGCAGGGCTGTGATCTTCACCTTTCTATAGGCTGCCGCAGCAAACAAGGCAGAACATTCCATTTCCACGGCATGGGCACCCTTGTCCCTGAACCAGGCCACCTTTTGGGGGGTTTCCCGATAAATGGCGTCGGTGGTCCAGATGGGGTGACGCGAGGCCTTAACCCCCGAAGCCGTTAAATGGTCAGCCAATTGGTCTGACAAATCTTCATCCGGCAAGGTAGAGGGCAATTCCCGGTCCAATACTGTGTAACTGCATGAGGTGCCCTCATCCACAATGGCATACTCAGGAATAACCAGGTCCCCGCAGACCAAATCCGGGGTAAGGGCGCCGCACCATCCCAGGACAACAATCTGTTTGGCCCCCTTGGCGATAAGGGATTCCAGGAGCATCACCCCATAGGGAGCCCCGATATAGGGACCTGCAACTGAGAATACTTCAGGACCTGCTTCCGGGGTCATAAGGGACCCCATGAAAAAACCCTGGGCCTTTGGGTTTCCAAGTGTTGTCCGCAGGTACCGGATATCGGGTTCCGTGCTGACCAATAGGGCCATCGGTCCAATATCCGGTGCCTGTCTTGCACCTAAGGGCGGTACAACGGATTCATTATTCAGGTCCGACCATGTCGGATAATTCATCCTTTACCTCGTCAATTATTTCATAGACCCACATGATGTCTTCAACAGAAAGCCGCCCTGCTTTGGAAGGGGCCCTGTCAGACCCATCCTTTTTTTTAAGAATTCTGGGACCTATCTGGACCTTGGGCTCTCCCTCCCCATACTGCTGGATGGAAATTAAAAGTCCTGTTTCTTCGTTCTTCCACTCTTTTATCATTTTGTCCATTTCAGGATCATAACCTGCCATAAAATCTTCCTTTCTATTGCTTTGAGGTCAGGCACAGCATTCCTGCCACACATCTTGCCCGACCGGATTACTTATATTATTGAAAAATCGGCGATGTTGTTAAACAGGCCGGATACAGATGCCAACAGGGCAATCCTGTTGTTCTTGATTGCCGCATCATCGGCAAAAATCATTACATCATCAAAAAGGCTGTCAACCAGAGGCCTTAAGGTGGCAATCTCTTTTAAGGCACCCGTGTATTCCCCCTTTTCTATGAGCGCTTCAACCGTTGAGGTCACGGCTGTACATGCATCGAACAGATCTTTTTCTGCGGCATGTTCAAAAAGGGAAGTATTCACCTTTTGGGTGTCGATCTCCCCGGCCTTTTTCTGGATATTTTCCACCCGCTTGAAGGTTACGGCAAGGGGTTCAAAATCCGGCTCTTTTCGTAAGATGTCCAGGGCGTTTACCCTCAGATGCACATCGGGGATATTGTCAAAGGATGCCGCCAATGCAGAATTGACCGCTTCCCTGGAAAACCCCTGGTCTGTCATTATATTAACCATTCGGTTCTTTAAAAATGTTTTGACCTGACCCACAATCTCATCACTTTTGGCCGTGTCGGGCACAAAGCCTGCCACTCCCTTTTCAATGAGGGCAGTCAAGGAAAAGACAAGGTTTTCCGCCTGGATAATCTGAATAATACCGATTCCCAGACGACGCAGGGCGTAAGGGTCTGTCCCCCCCGTGGGGATCAGGCCGACTGAAAAACAGCCGCAGATGGTATCGAGTTTATCGGCAATGGCCAAAAGAACCGCCGTGGGATTTTCCGGCAGCTGACCTCCGGACTGTACCGGTCTGTAATGCTGCTCAATGGCGTCGGCTACGTCGGTGGTTTCTCCTGCTCTTATGGCATAGGCCCGGCCGATGAATCCCTGGAGTTTAGTAAACTCAATCACTACCTGGCTGACAAGGTCTGCCTTGCAGATCCTTGCGGCCCGGGACAAATTGGTTTTCAAGGTGGCCGTGTCTGCATAGGAACTGGCGTCTCCGAGGTAATCCACCAAAACTTCGATGCGCTGGGTCTTTTCATAAACAGATCCCAGTTTTGCCTGGAAGGTGACCTTTTTTAGTTTTTGGGCAAAGGCATCCAGACTGACCTCACAATCGGCTTCATAGAAGAATTTAGCATCGGAAAGCCTTGCCCTCAATACCTTTTCATGGCCCCTGGCCACAAGGTCCATGTCCTTTGCCTGGGTATTATTTACGGCAATGAACAAGGGTTTCAGGTTCTTGTCTGAATCCACCAGGGCAAAATATTTCTGGTGCTCACGCATGGCCGTGATCAGCACCTCATCTGGAACCTCGAGAAAGGCTTCGTCAAAGCGGCCCACAACCGGATAGGGATATTCCACAAGATTGGCCACGATATCCACCAGGGCCGGGTCCTCTAATATCTGACTGTCATGTTCCCTGGCCAGAACCTGGATGGCATCGACCAGCATCTGTTTTCTTCGGTCAATGTCCACAATAACCCCAATAGATTCCACCACGGCTTCATAGTCATCCGCTGTTTCAATCCTGACGGACCCAGGGTTCATGAACCTGTGACCAAAGGTTTTATTGGAAGAGGTGATATTCCCCACCGTAAAGTTCAGCACCTGATCTCCCAAAAGCCCCACAAGTGAAATAATGGGCCTTGCAAAACTGATGGAAAGGCTTCCCCATCGCATGCTCTTGGGAAAGGGGATGGCAAGGATCTGCTTTGCCATCATTCGTTCCAGGATAACAGCCGCGGCCTCACAACTTTCTTGGACCACTGCGGTCAAATAACGTCCTTTGCCCGTATCTGCCACCACAATTGCATCTACCTTGATCCCTGCCTTTTCGGCAAACTTTTGAGCGGCGATGGTGGGCTTGCCGTTTTCATCAAATCCCACTCGTTCCGGGGGCCCTGAAAGTGTGGAAGTCTTGGAATTCTGGACCTTTGCCACATTGGCCACCATGAGGGTGAGACGCTTGGGAGTTCCCAGAATTTTTGCCTCTCCATGGTCAATGCGGGCTTTGGTGAGGGTTTTTAAAATATTGTTTTTAAATGCCGTCAATGCCGGGATAATATATCCTGCCGGAATCTCTTCACAGCCGATTTCAATTAACAATGTCTTCATTTTATTTATCCCCTTCTTTTCTCAACAATGGATGACCCATCTCTTCGCGCTGGACAAGATAGGCCTGGGAAGCTGCTCTTGCAATATCCCGGATCCGTTTGATAAAACCGGTTCTTTCCGTCACACTGATGGCGCCCCGGGCGTCCAGCAGGTTAAAGGTATGGGAACATTTAAGACCATATTCATAGGCAGGAATCACAAGCCCTTTTTTCACGATCCTGTGGGCCTCTGCCTCATATTTTGTAAACAGATCAAAGAGAAGATCCACATCGGCTATTTCAAAGTTATAGGTGGACTGCTCCACCTCTTGGCTGTGATAGACATCCCGATAGGTGACCGTATCATTCCATTTGAGATCAAACACATTGTCCACCCCCTGCAGATACATGCAGATCCGCTCCAGCCCGTAGGTGAGCTCAACGGGTATGGGGTTCACCTCCACAGATCCCGTCATCTGGAAATAGGTAAACTGGCTGACTTCCATGCCATCCAGGCACACTTCCCAGCCCAGACCCGAAGCACCCAAGGTCGGTGATTCCCAGTCATCCTCCACAAATCGTATGTCGTGTTCCAAAGGATCAACCCCCAAAACTCTTAAAGAATCCAGGTACAATTGCTGAATATCGGGGGGAGAGGGTTTCAAGATGACCTGGTATTGATAATAATGCTGAAGCCGGTTGGGGTTTTCACCGTACCGGCCGTCGGTGGGTCTTCTTGACGGCTGGACATAGGCCACCTTCCAGGGTTCAGGTCCCAGGGCTTTTAACAAGGTTGTGGGATGAAAGGTTCCGGCACCCACTTCCATGTCATAGGATTGTATCAGCACACAGCCCTTTTCTGCCCAGAAATTGTTCAGGTTTAAAATAACATCTTGAAAATTCATCTTACTCCCGTTGTTGAATATTATGTTGGTTATAAAATTAGCTTGGTTATAAAATTACAATACCGTCTGGATCTATCTTTGCGTCCAGAAGCGCTGCGTCTTCAATAGGGTCAAGCAACGCCTTCCAGGCATCTGCCAGCTTGGAAATATTATCTTGTTCTCCAATTGCCCAGAGGCACCCGCCCCCGCCGGCCCCGGTAAACCTTGCACCACAATTTAATGCCACAGCCCTTTCAAACAACTTTTTACCGGTGTTGTCAAGGACCTCTGGTGTCATTCCAAGCCGCAGTCGGGTCTCTTTGACCATCAATTGCCCTGCCAGAGCGAAGTTTTTGCGCTTTATTGCCAGGTAAAATTCTTTTGTAATATCCACAATTTTTTCAAAAATCGCAATGGTTTTTCCCTGAATAAACGAGTCAACCCATTGTTTATTAATATCTTTTGAGACATGGGGAATACCGCAATAAGCAACAAGGATATGATCATTAAACCCTTCCAGGTCCCTGGCAGTGTCAAAAACCTTCAATTGATTAAATTTCGGCCCGGTTTCCCCCATCTGCCATTCCCAGAGATTTGCCCCGCCAAAGGCGGCGGCGGCCTGATCCTGAACCCCGCAGGGGACCCCCGCCACAGAAGATTCAAGGGCGTGGGCCAGCCATACAATTTTTTCCGGCTTTATCTCTTGGCCAAGCGCTGCATAAAAGGCTGATATTATGGCCACGGCCGCACAGGAAGATCCTCCCAGGGCACTTCTCGGGGGAGAGGTGGAGTTAATATGGATATGAACCCCATGGGCATTAAAAAAACGCGCCACGGCAAACATCAGTCCCATGGGATGATCAAACCGGACCTGGTCCTGCTTAACCTCAATGGATTCAAATCCTCGGGAAGATATTTTTATCCGGTTTTTGGTCCAGGGGGCGAGGGTGACAAAGGTGCGCAGGTTAAGGGCCATATTAAAACTGGCAGGATTCAGGTGGGCCAGGGGCAAATAAAAGGTAGAAATATCCAGGGTCCCGCCAAAATCCACCCGGCAGGGCACCGATGTCTCTATTGGTTTTTTTTCTAATAGGTGTTTAAAATTCATCGTTCCCGTCTCAATTGTCTTAAAAATTTCAAACTCTTGAATTCCCGCCCAATGTGGAAGGGGATAAAAGATTCCAGGAGGATTTCTCCTTCCTTGATGGCGAAAAGGGAAGACTTAATCCGGTCTGCCCTTTGGAGATCTGCCGTATTGATCCATACAAGCTGTTTTAAGGTCCCCTTTGAAACCCCCATACCATATCTCGATCCCGATCCGGATCCTGGTCCTGATTTTTTATTCAGACAATTTTGGCAAAGGATTCTGCCTTCCTTAAAATCGAAATAGACATTTTTTTGATGGATATCGTCCACCGGGGTGCTGCAATTCCCACAGACTTCAAGGTTGGGATTAAACCCGGAAATTCCCATGAACCGAATTTGAAACAAAAGACTTAGGACCTCCATTCGGATATCAGACTGGTTGAGCATATCCAGAACAAAAAAAAGCAGGTCATACAATTGTGTCTGTTCTTTTCCCTCTTCCAGCCAGAGGTAAATCAGTTCAACCCAATAACAGGCATAGGTGGTTTTAAAAACATCATACCGAATATTGCCAAATCCGTTTTCAAGGTCGGTCTGGGCGAGCAGGATCAACGCGTCTTTATTTTTTTTGGGAAACCTGCACTGGATATGGTTGACTGAGAACAGATCCAGGGCGCCTGAGAACCGTTTCACACTTTTTTTGGCATTTTTAGCAATTACGCAAATCTTTCCCCGGGACCGGGTCAAAAAGGTGATAATATAATCGTGATCCCCGTATTCAATTTTACGCAATAAAATGGCATCTGTACAAAAATCCGACATGGGTTGCCTATATATCCAGCAGCACTTTTGCGATCATAAAATAACAATACACACTGACAATATCAATGGAAGTGGTCACAAAGGGGCCCGTGGCCACGGCAGGATCTATGTGGAATCGCTCGAAAATCAAGGGCACGGCAGACCCGACAAGGGCGGCAACGGACATGGAAACCAGAATGGCAAGCCCCACGGCAACGGCCAGGGCCCAGGAAAAGGGTTCATTTGCATAGGCAAATTTTGCCACAACTCCGATCAAGGTGCCGTAGGTCACCCCGAGAATACATCCCACGGCCAGTTCCTTGGTCACCACCCGGGAAAAATCCTGAAGATTGATCCGGCCCATGGCAATCCCCCGGACTACAATGGTGGAACTCTGGGTGCCGATATTTCCCCCCATGCCCATGATAACGGGAATAAAGGCGGCAAGCCCGGCAAATTTAATCAGGGAATCTTCAAATCCGCCAATGATAAAAAAGGCCGCCACCCCGCCAAGGCAGCTGGCAAACAACCAGGGAAGCCGGATTCTGGTTCCCTTGATAACGGTCTGGGTTTCCACATATTCATCGCCGACGCCTGCCATTTTCAACATATCTTCAGTAGCAGCTTCATGAAGAATATCAATGACATCATCCACCGTCACAATCCCAACGATTCGATTGTCATCATCCACCACGGGTACGGCCAGGTAATCATAGCGGGATACCAGCCGGGCAACTTCTTCCCGGTGGGTATAGGTTTTTGCAGAGACAAGGTCGGTGGCCATGAATTCTTTTAAAGGCTTTTCCGGATGAACCACCACAAGCTGCCTCAGCGAACTGACCCCTACAAGCTTGCCATAGCTGTCAACCACATAGATGTAAAAGGGCATTTCAACATCCAGATATTGATTTTGCAAGGATTCAATGACCTGTTTGGCGGTTACCTCTTCTTCCAGGGCGATAAAATCGGTGACCATGATGGAGCCTGCCGTATCCTCTCCATAACTCATCAGCTGCTCAATATTGTCAGACTCTTCCTTCTGCATTTTGGCAAGAATCTGATCCGATAATTCTTCATCTAAAAGACCCAAAAGCTCTGCTGCATCATCGGAGGGCAAGTGATTAAAAATCACTACCAATTTTTCTATTTCGATATTTTTAACAAACTCAAGGAAAATGGGCTCGTCTAACTTTGAAAAAAGGATACCAATTTGTTCCGGGTCCTTGATAAGCTCGAATAATTTTTGTCGATTAAGGGTTGAAAGCTCTTCAAAAACAATGGAAAGGTCCGCCATATGGGTCTTGTTGATAATATTTATCAATTGCTTGGTTGCCCCGCGGCGCAACAACCTTTTTATGCTGACCGTCAAAATCAGTATCTGTTCATTTCGCATTGTTTTCCCCTGATAGATGAATTCTGGTCATACTCAAAGCATAATTTTGATATGGGCATGTGTCTTTAAAGACTCAATCCATTCTTTAAACCGCTTTTCCGCCTGCTCTTTGTATAAAATATTCTCGATCTGATCCCGGGCCTGGTCAAGGGTTTTATTTCCTTCCATAAAGATATCCTCCACAAAGAGAATCTGATATCCCTGGCCCACATAAAGAACAGGGGTATGATCCCCTTTTCCCAGGGCCTGCAAACTTATTTTGATCTCTTCGCTAAAATTATTAATATCAAAGACCCCCAGATCACCGCCGTCTGCTGCGTTGCTGGCAATGGAATGTTCCTTTGCCAATTGTTCAAAAGAGACCCGGTTGCCTATCTTTGGTTCAATTGTCGCAAGATCGGCTTCATTTTTCATGAGGATATTTCGCAAGTGATATTTTTTAACCCCTGTAAAGGCATCCCCATGGGAATCATAATATGTTTTAATATCAGCGTCCGTAATAATTACCTGGGATCGGACTGCCCTGCTGATCAGCCTGGATTGAAGAATTTCTTTCTTCATGTTTGACTGGTAATCCTTCAAAGTGAGCCCATCGCCCGCCAGAGCAGCCTCAAGTTCTTCCGGGTTCATTTTATTGGTGGTCATAAAATTATGAATAGCAGAATCAACATCTTCCTTGGATACCTCAATATTATATTTGACAGCCTCCTGGGAGCTAAGAGATCTGTCAATCAATTGTTCAAGCACATCCCGTTCAAGGGTTTGGATCAATTCCTGTTTTTTTGCACTGGAGTTTTGGGAGGCGTCTATATTTTGTCTATAAGGGAGGGTTGTCTTTTTGAGGTCACTGAGAGTGATGATCTCATTGTTAACAACCGCCACAATGCGGTCCACAACTTCAGCAGAAGCAATTGCACAAATCCCGATGGCCAGTGTCAACAGTATCCCTATTTTTGTTCGTTTAATCATTTATCTGTCCTTTATTATTTTCCACCTTCATTAAAAACCGGGCCAGAGCCTTCTTGTTAATATCCACTGAATATTGTTTTTTCAACCCCATGATCCATTGGTCATAAAATTCCTGGCTTTTTTCATTTCGAAGATGGGATAGCAGTTTTTTTTCATCTGAAACAGCTTCCTGGAGTCGGTGCCGGTTGTAAAAAGAGACAACATCTTCGGATAAAATTTCAACTTTGTCCTTGAGTTCCTGTTGGATAAATTTGTCGATAACCAGATTGTCTTTAAGTTTCTTTTTCCAATAGGGGTATGAAATGGCATTTTCCAGCAACATTTGTTCAAAACTGTCTTCGGGGTAGTCTTCCCGGTAAAAAGATTCTTTGGCAGCCAGTTCCGAATCACTTACCAGAATCTTGCTGTCATGGGCAGCAGCAAGCAGGACGCCTTCCTCGGACAAAATAAAAACAAGATCAAATATCAGTCGATTGTATTCCGTTGGATTTTTGTTATAATCATAGGGATAGGCCAAAAGTTTCAGATCAAGTTCTTGAGCAAATTCCACTGGAAGAAGCGTAATCGATCCTGTCTTTATCAGATAATCGGGTGCGGAAGTATCGGGCGGTTCCGTGCAGCCGAAAATTCCGAATAAAAACAGCCCCCACAGAAAAAAATTAAAAATTCGAATTCGATACAGACCCGGCATGCAAGCCTTCCCCTTTAATCTATGTTAAAAAACCACGTTCCCAATAAGGGGGAAACTTTAGCACTCCAGACATTTTTTCGCAAGTCAATTTGGTTGGCAATTTTTCATGAAAAAAAGTGACAGGCCGTCAAATGGGAGGGGTCGGTTTCATTGGCAAAAAGCGGGGGCTCTGTTCGCCTACAAATTTCTTTTACATAGCTGCACCGGGTGTTGAAACGACATCCAGGAGGTGGATTTTCAACGGAAGGCACCTCCCCTTTTAACAGTATCCGTTCTTTACCCGATTTTGGGTCAGGAAAAGGGATAGCAGACAACAAGGCTTTTGTGTAGGGGTGACAGGGGTGGTTATATATGGTTTCTGCGCCACCGATTTCCACGATTTTCCCCAGATACATCACGGCTATCCTGTCTGAAACATGCCGAACAACAGACAAATCATGGGAAATAAAAATATAGGTCAATCCCATTCGTTCCTGAAGTTCCAGCAAAAGGTTTAAAATCTTGGACTGGACAGAGACATCCAGGGCAGATACGGGTTCATCACAGACGATGATATCGGGTTCCATGCTGATGGCCCTGGCAATACCGATTCTCTGGCGCTGTCCTCCGGAAAACTCATGGGGGTATTTTGACAGGGCATCAGGTAAAAGCCCCACCTGTTCAATCAACCTGCCGATGACTGCATCAAGATCATCCCCTGCATGTCCATGGATTCGATATTTTTCCTCGAGGGTCTGCCCCACGGTCTGCCGGGGGTCCAGGGACTCAAAGGGATCCTGAAAAATCATCTGGAGGTTTAAGGCAAGCTTTCGCCTCTGGGGTGAATTGAGTTTGGAAACCCTCTGACTGCAGGCGACCACTTCGCCAAGGGTGAAATCATACATCCCCATGACACACCGTCCCAAAGTGGTTTTACCACAGCCGGACTCGCCCACGATCCCAAGGGTTTCGCCTTTGTTCACCGTAAAGGAAACATCATCCACCGCATATACCCATCCGGTACGGCGAAGGAATACCCCGCCGGTTACCGGAAAATATTTTTTTAAATTTTTAACCTCTATAATGGGCATGCTGTTTCCTTGTCATTGATCAATTTTGGGGTCTGCGCCCAGCCAAAAACAAGGGATTATATACCATGTTCCGCCTTACAAAAAAACAAATAACCTGAAGGTCTTAAAAATAGGGGTTCCAAATATTTGGACACCTGATAATTTTTTAATTGAGTTTTAAACCGAACAATCATAAAGTGGCCCTTATTTTTTTATAAACGACCACGGTTTTCTATCGGTTTTGAGGATATACCCCATATGGAATCAAAAAAAGAAGTCATCATCATCGGCGGAGGTGTCATCGGCCTTGCCTGTGCCCACTATTTACTCGAACGAGGCGCAAGCGTCAGAATCATTGAACGGGATGGGGTTGGCGAGGGTGCCTCCCATGGCAACTGCGGCCTGCTTTATTTCTCAGATTTGATCCCCCTGTGTGCCCCGGGAGCAATAAGCCATGAAATTTACCGGGCCCTTTGCGGCACCTCCCCCCTTTACATCAAACCCACTATAGACCTAACGCTTCTGACCTGGTTAATAAAATTTGCCGCCCAATGCCGCCCCCGCAAAATGCTTCGGACAGCTATAAACAAAAGTGAAATACTTCATTACTCCATTGGCCTGTTTGAACAGCTGCTGGCACTTCCGGACATGGGATGCGATTTTGAACGAACCGGCATTTTAACCATTTGCAACGATCCCAAAAATCTGAATAATCTGGAGGGAAAAAATGACTTTCTAAAACCGTTTGGCATGGGATACAAATCCCTTGAACGTGACGAGCTGCTGGAAATGGAACCGGCCTTAAAACCTAGTATTGCTGGCGGCTGGCACAGTACGTTTGACTGGCATTTACGGCCTGACATGCTCATGACCGCCTGGAAAAAATACCTGACCCGGCGCGGCCTGATCATAGAAGAACATGCAAAACTGCTTGATTTTGAAATCTCGGGCAATACCATTACCCATGCGAATACGGTACAAGGAAAATTTGCTGCAGATGCCTTTATCCTGGCCACGGGGGCCTGGGCACCTAAGATCGCCAAACAGCTGGGATTGCACCTGCCGGTTCAGCCCGGAAAAGGATATAGCATTACCATGGAACGGCCCGGGGTATGTCCTGAAATGCCCTGCGTTCTCTACGAAAAAAACATGGTGGTCACCCCTTGGACGAGTGGATACCGGTTGGGCGGCACCATGGAATTTTCCGGATACGACACCACTTTAAACAGCAAACGCCTGGCAAAACTTGTCACGGGTGCAACCCAATACTTGAAAGAACCAACAGGGCATCCGGTCATTGAGGAATGGGCAGGATTTAGACCCATGACCTACGATGATATGCCCATCATAGACCGATCCCCCGCACAAGAAAACCTGGTCATTGCAACGGGCCACGGCATGCTGGGATTGACCCTGGCAACGGGAACCGGAAAAATTGTGGCGGACATGGTATACGACAAGACCCCGGAGATTAATATAGGCCCCTTTGGCCTTGACCGGTTCTAACCCATAAAAAAAAGATTTTGCTGCAATGGCATGTAGCAAAATCCTTTTTTATAAAATATGCTGAAATTTTTATTATTGTACGGTCACATTTACTGCAGCCGGTCCTTTCTGACCGTCCTCAACATCAAACGTAACCCGATCTCCCTCACTCAATGATTTAAAACCAGAAGCGTTAATACCAGAGTGATGAACAAATACGTCCGGGCCATCTTCCTGCTCAATAAATCCATAACCCTTTGAATCATTAAACCATTTCACTGTCCCATTTGCCATTGTGACGCTCTCCTTACTTTAGGTAAATAATAGTAGTTTCAAACCTCAGGTTCTGCCACTTCAACAAATGGGTCTATCCTTTAGAACGAAACTGAAAAGCCCTTCTCCATTGACTTTTTCTGTATATTATTAGCTTTTATCTAAAAATCAAGTGTTTTTTTTTAAAAAGTTCATTTTTTATTAGAATTGAGTAGTTAAACAAAATGGCAAGAGGCTGTTCTCTTTGTTCCAGTGGACCGCTCCAAAGGAGAACTCTGCCGGCAGATTTCCTCAACCTGGGGGCACCGATCTGCAAACCTACAGCCCGTTGGCATATTCAGCAAAGAGGGGACACTTCCCTTTATGGTGGGCAAAATGGTTTTAGGGTTTTTTGCACGGGAAGGAATGGAGGTTAGAAGCCCCTTTGTATAGGGATGCAGGGGATTTTCAAATAAATCCGTCACAGTGGCTGTTTCCGCAATTTGCCCGGCATACATCACCACCGCCTGGTCACAGTTTTCAGCAATAACCCCCAGATCATGGGTGATCAGGATAACCGACATTCCCGTTTTAACCTGCAGGGCTTTAATCAAATCCAGAATTTGGGCCTGAACCGTTACATCCAGGGCCGTGGTGGGTTCATCAGCAATGAGGATATCCGGTTCACAGGCAAGGGCCATGGCGATCATTACCCGCTGCCGCATCCCCCCTGACAATTGGTGGGGATATTTTTTCATGACCTGGACAGGATCCGCAATCCCCACTCGCGCAAGCATTTGAACCGAACGGTTTTTCATATCAGAAGGAGCCATTTGAGGAAAATGCAGCTGATAGACTTCAACCAGCTGCCGTCCCACGGCATGGACCGGGTTTAAAGCCGTCATGGGCTCCTGGAATATCATCGCTATTTTTTTCCCCCGGATCCGCTGCATTTGTTCAATGGGCAGCTCCAGAATGTTTTTATCCTTAAACCAGATTTTACCGGAAACAATGCGGGAGACAGGTTTGGGAAGCAGACGCAGAATACTCAGGGCGGTGACAGATTTTCCGCACCCGGATTCCCCTACAATTCCCAGAATACTTCCCTGGTTCATGATAAAACTGATGTCATCCACTGCATGGATTGGGCCCTGCTCCGTATCAAAGGCTACCACCAGATTTTCCAGGCGCAATATACTCGCTTTGCTCTTTTCAGATGTCGTTTGACTCAATTTCTTTTCCTGCCTTCTTTTCTCTGCATTAATTGACAACTTTAATTTTAAATTGCTCATCCACAATTATTTTGGGTTCAAACCGGATTCCCCTGTCCATTGCATCAAGGGTTTGCTCCCGGATTTTTTTGTCAATCCAGAAGAGTCCCCCCACGGTGGAAGAAAAGGGATCAAACAGACCTTCGGACAATTTGGTGCCATGGAAAGAGGGCAACTGCAGCCATCGCCAATATCCTATTCTCACATAGGGCACCATAAAGGTGGGCACGAAGGCGGCGATGTCATGGATTTTATTTTGAATCTTCAGGGACAAGAGGACACGCTCCTGTTCATCCAGACTGGCCCTGTATTGGTCAATCAATGCATCCAGTTCCGGGTCATCTGTATTGGTAATATTATTGGTTTGGGGTTTGTGGGCATTATCCGAGTGCCACCCCTGCCAATAGGAGGGTCTTGAATTGGTGCTCCACCCCATCCAGGCCACATCATATTTTTTTTCAAGAATTTTCTTAAAGGTGGCAGTGGAATCCAATTTTTCCAGGTCAAGCTCAATCCCGGCCTTTAGTGCCTCTTCTTTGAGGACCACAAGCCTGGGCATATATTCCTCAAACCCATAGGTGACAGTTACGGAAAATCGCTGGCCATCTTTTTGCCAGATACCGTCACTGCCCCTTTTCCAACCGGCGTCGCCCATGAGGGACTCCACTCGTCCAATGTCATATGTCCTGGGGGTAATGGTATAATCCGTATATTTCCCATATCCGAAAAAGGCCTGGGCGAGCCTGAGATAATCCCCTCTGAGTACCTTATCAATGACCTTTTCAACATTCATGGCATGGGCAAAGGCCTCTCGCAGTCGTTTGTCTTTGAAAATCTCCTTATCCTGGTTGAGCCACATTCCATGGGAAGGCCGCTGGAGATCATTGTAAAAGCAAATGCGGTTCACATACCCATTTTCAAAAACCCGGGTCCTGGTTTTATCATGCCAGTATTTGGGCAGGCTCAGACCAAAGGCATCAATGCGGCCTTTTTTAAAATGCTCCCATTGAAGGTTAAAATCCCGAATGACCGTATAGAGGACATAATCCACATTGAAGCGGTTTTGAAAATAACGGTTTTCCCTGGCCCACCAGTCTGATTTTCGTTTGAATTTGATAAACCGGCCTTTTTTAAATTCATGGATCTGATAAGCCCCGGTATTGGGGACAACGGCCCAATTATTGTCCTGAATAAATTGGGGCGTCAGGGGATCAAAAAAATGTTGGGGCGTGGGAGAAATTCCCAGTTTTAAATGCAGGTCCGGAACCGCCTTGGTGCTCGTGACCCCAATGGTGTAATCATCAAACACCCTCACAGATTCAATTTCCTTGGCATAATAATCGTTGTACCAGGGGGCAATGATATGCTCGGAGCGCATAAAGGTCAGGGTATAAACATAATCCCAGGCCGTGACCGGCACCCCGTCCGACCATTTTACCTTTGGGTCCAATTTGAAATACATGGTTTTTTTGTCCTTCCCAAATGCCCAGTGAGTGGCAAGTTCTGGAATGATGTTTTCCGTATTGGGATGGATATTGATCAAAGACAGCTGATTATCCAGAATCGCCCCCCGAAATGATCCGTTTGAATCGGGCCCCACCACGCGGAAGGTCATGGGAAAACTCAGAAGGGCTGATCGGAAGGTTCCTCCTTTTTTAGCATCTGAAGAAGCAAAAACAGGATCAGCGTCATTGGTCAGCCACTCAATATTCTCGGGTAATTTTTCATAGTGTTGTTTTTTGGCGATGAACAGTGGTTTTGCCTCTGTTCCCTGTTTCTTTTTATTCTCTTTATGTTCCGGGCTGTTACACCCAGAGCAGCAGATCAAAATCAGGACAACTATCAGCATAGTACAAAAATGAAACCTTTGGTTTACGCGCATTTTCTCTCCATAATTTAGCAGAACACCCAGCATCACCAAGGCTTTTTCCGGTGCAACTTTTCTCATGAGTATTAACAAACCATATCAAATTCCCAAACCAATGATCAATCTTTCTTTTTTAAATTGCTAAAATCGAATTGACAGGGATGGCTATAAAATCTTGACCCCATAGATTTAATATAATAGCATGGATACCTGAATATGGAACAATCGTTTGGGATCATTGCACAGATACGCGATATGATGTTGATCAGATAACCCTTGTTCTTGATATCCCCAATTACAGAGGAAGAAACCTTCTTTTCAGCCCAGCTCAGAATCCTGGACATCTTCGGCCAAGGGGTTTGTCATAGTATTTTTGAAAATTGTACCATTCAAAAATACGAGATAATCCACAAATATGTTCTTGAAATGCAGAAAAAAGAAATGATAACCAAATGACCAGAAAACAAATAAAATGATCCTTCACATTGACATGGACGCTTTTTTTGCTGCCATTGAACAAAGGGACAACTTAAGTCTTCGAAACAAACCCATCATTGTGGCAGGTAATTCAAAACGCAGCGTCGTCGCCACTGCCAGCTATGAAGCCCGTAAATTCGGGATTCATTCTGCCATGCCGGTTTTCCAGGCGAAACAACGCTGCCCCCGGATTATCATTGTTCCGGGAAACCGGCATAAATATGCAGCAGAATCCCAAAAAATCATGAATATCATCTCCGGCTTTTCCCCTCTTATGGAACAGGTATCTATTGATGAAGCCTATGTGGATATTCGTGGATGTGAGAAATTATTCGGTCCTCCCGGGAGGATGGCCCAAAAAATCAAGGCAGCCATATTCAACGCGGTTTCTCTAACCTGTTCAATCGGGATTGCACCGGTCAAATTTTTGGCCAAGATTGCCTCTGACATGGATAAACCCAACGGCATTACCCTTATTTCCCCCCATGAAATGGACACCTTTATTGCTACCCTGCCCATCGCCAAAGTTCCCGGGGTGGGCAAACAGGCCATGAAATTGATGGAGATTTTAAAAATTGTGACCCTGGGAGACATTCACAAACATGACCCCGATTTGCTGAACAAAAAATTGGGTAAAATGGGAACAAGGCTTTATGCGCTATCCCAGGGGAAAGACCCATCCCAGGTGGAAAACAATTATACCCGTAAATCAATTTCCAGCGAGACAACCCTCGACCGGGATATTTGTGATATAGAGAGTGCCAGACACATATTATTGTCACTCGCCCAACGGGTGGGCCGGGATTTACGGAAAAAAAAATGGGTCTGCCGCATCGTTTCCATTAAGATTAAATTTTCAGACTTCACCCAGATTACCCGGAGCAAAAAAATCGAGCCTTGGATTTGTTCTTCTGCTGCCATTTTCAATGAAGCCCTTTCCCTGTACGAGCAGGTGGTATTAAAGAAAAAAATCCGGCTGTTGGGCGTGGGGGTTTCCCATTTCCGGGGGAAAGATGTACCCATTCAGATGGAGTTACTCTGCCCGCCCGGTGAACAGCAAAAAAAACAATGGGAATCCGTTGACATGGCAGTGGATTCCATCATGGAAAAGTTTGGATCTGATATGGTAAAAAAAGCTTCATTAGCAAATCCAACCAGAAAAAAACCTAAGCAAGGATAGAAAAAAGGAGAAAAAAAATAACGGTACAATAATTTTGATATTCAGTACTATATTTTTTAGAATCCCAACTCTTCATTCACAAGAATAATTTTTATTCGGCCCTTTAAAAAACATTTTTCAGTAATGCTCCAATAATTACAAATTCTGTCCGGGCTGGAACAATCATGGCAAACGCCTGTTTTTGCACAAGGGGTTTTTTTATTCAGATTTATTGCATTAACCGGGGCTGCATAATTTTTAATCCGGAACATGGCATCTTCAAGATCACAACAAAGTTTATTCCTTCCGACAATCAAAAGAACATTTTTAGGCCCCCACATGATGGCTGCCACCCGGTTTCCGATCATATCCAGGTTGACCAAATGCCCGGCTTCGGTAATGGCATTGGTACCTGTGACAAACAGATCCACCATAAGCGATTTGCGTCGACGTTCCAGCATTTCCTCCATGGACAGGCTCTTGTCAAAGGTATTAATCACCTCAAGGTCCTTGTTGTTATTCAAGGCATGAAAAAGACCCGTGCTGATAAAAGACATGGAACCGCCCCAGGAAACACTTTTAATATCAAGTCCGGGAATAATCTGATCCAATGCAATCTCTTTGGCCGCTTCCGCTGTCTGGGCTATAAATACCTCAAACTTATTATTTTCCAAATTTTCTTTAACTGCTTCAAGTTTTAAATTCCAATAGGTATCAATGGGGCTTGTTTTAACGGGATCAGTCATATAAATTTTCCTTAAAATTAAATATTAATCTTTTTCAGGTTAAAATTATACCTGTTTTTGTCTTGTCCTTGCAATGATTATTTCTATTTCATGGACGACGAATTCCAAGGAATAATTTAAATATTACTTTCATCTTGCCCTAAAACCATTTTTTTTCTAAGAATTATTTTATTTTCTAACCCATTTCGTTTCATAGCGGGTTTAAAACCATCAAACCATGTTTACTAAGTAAATTTCTCATATTTATAGTGTGTTAACCTTTTTACTGCCATTATGATACGGTCGGTTTTCCCTTTTATTTAAGCCATTAGGCCAAAATAAATAGTGAATAAACCAAATTTTTCTATTGACTTAAATTTAAGATCTTAATATTGGTTTATGTACTTTATAAATTGCATTCACTAAATAACTGCAATTTTCCTTCTCACTTAGCACGTTGCTTGCTCCTGTCCTGATTTTTACAGCCTTAACTTAAGAAAAGAAGCTGACCAAGCACATTAAGCATTTTTTAACGTAATATAACAAACTTCAAATTTCAGGTTAACATCATTTTTTTTTATGGGAAAAGGAGGTGGTACAGCTTTATTATTTATCTGAAAAATATTCATAATTTCAAATAGTTAATAATATAACCCCCCAAAGGAGATGACCAATGAGTAAAAAAGAAGTTGTCGAGACCACAGAGGCCCAGATCGCCGTCCACTGGAAAGAAGAAGAACTCTATTATCCGTCATCAAAATTTATAGGCCAGGCCAACCTGACAGATCCGGATATTTTTGATCGGTTCAGTTTGGACAACTTCCCGGATTGTTTCACAGAATTTGCAGATCTGCTCACCTGGTATAAATCCTGGGATGAAGTTTTAGATTCCAGTGATATCCCCTGCTACAAATGGTTTAAAGGCGGCAAGCTCAATGCCAGTTACAATTGTATCGACCGCCACCTGAAAGACAATAAAAACAAAACCGCCATCCACTTTGTCCCAGAACTGGAAGAAGAAAGAGTCGACCATATCACCTACCAGGAACTCTATGTCAGGGTCAATGAGTTTGCCTCCCTGCTCAAAAATTTTGCCGGACTCAAACGGGGAGATCGGGTCACCATACACATGCCCATGTCAGCCGAGCTGCCCATTACCATGCTGGCCTGTGCAAGGCTTGGGGTAATCCATTCGGTAGTATTCGGCGGATTCTCCGCCTCTGCCTGTGCCGACCGGATTGTGGATTCCAATTCACGGGTACTGATTACCATGGATGCCTATTACCGGGCAGGAAAGCTTCTCAACCACAAACAACACGCCGATGATGCCGCAAGAATATCCGCCGAACAGGGCCAGGTGGTTGACAAGGTTCTCGTGTGGCAACGGTACCCCGGCAAATATTCCGCAGATACCCCCATGGTTGACGGACGGGATGTATTCGTCAACGAAGAATTAAAGAATCATTACGGCGTCCGGATTGAACCGGAACAAATGCTGTCCGAAGACCCCTTGTTTTTAATGTATACCAGCGGCACCACGGGAAAACCCAAGGGTTGCCAGCACGGCACCGGCGGCTATCTTGCCTATGTTACGGCCATGTCCAAATATATTCAGGATATCCACCCGGAAGATGTGTATTGGTGTATGGCGGATATCGGGTGGATCACCGGCCATTCCTTCATCGTATACGGACCGCTAGCCCTGTGTGCCTCTTCTGTTATTTACGAGGGCGTCCCCACCTATCCCGATGCCGGCCGCTCCTGGAGGATTGCCCAGGAACTGGATATCAATATTTTCCACACCGCCCCCACCGCCATTCGCGCCCTGAGAAAACTAGGACCGGACGAACCCGCCAAGTACAATTACAACTTTAAACATATGACCACGGTGGGAGAACCCATCGAACCCGCCGTTTGGAAATGGTATGAATCTGCCGTGGGTAAAGGGAAAGCTGCCATTGTCGACACTTGGTGGCAGACGGAAACCGGCGGATTTCTCTGCAGCACGGTACCGGGAATCCAACCCATGAAACCGGGCAGTGCAGGTCCGGGTGTACCCGGCATTCATCCCTTTATCCTGGATGCAGATGCCAAAGAGATCAAAGAAGTCGGGATTGCCGGTAATATCTGCATCCAGAACCCATGGCCCGGTATGTTCCAGACCATATGGGGGGATCGAGAAAGATTTGTTAAAACCTATTTTGCCGATATCTGCAGAGATCCTTCAAGCAAGAACTGGAGAGACTGGCCCTATCTGGCAGGCGATGCCGCCACCATGGGAGAGGACGGTTATTTCAGGATCCTCGGGCGAATTGATGACGTGATCAATGTGTCCGGTCACAGACTTGGCACCAAAGAGATTGAGTCTGCCGCCCTTGTGGTGGATGAAGTGGCTGAAGCGGCCGTTGTGCCCGTGGCCCACGAAATCAAAGGCAAGGAACCGGATCTTTACGTTGCCCTTAAAACAGGGGTTGAACCCACGGAAGCCCTGGCACAAAAAATTTCTGATGCCATTTGCGACCAGATCGGTAAAATTGCCAAACCCAGAAAGGTATGGCTGGTTCCGGATATGCCGAAAACACGCTCGGGCAAGATCATGAGACGGGTATTGGGTGCCATTTCAAATAGTAGCGACGTGGGCAATGTCATGACCCTTGCCAACCCGGAAATTGTTGAAGAAATTAGAACCATGGTTCAAGACAAATAATTCACTCTGATCTAATTTGAGGAGAGATTCATGTCCAATTTGTATGCTGAAGCCCATGAAAAATCAATCCAGGACCCGGAAGGGTTCTGGGGTCCCATTGCAGAAGACTGTTTCTGGTATAAGCGCTGGGATAAAGTGCTGGATGATTCCAACAAGCCTTTTTATCGCTGGTTCGCAGGGGCCGAGACCAATACCTGCTACAATGCGGTGGATCTTCATGTGGAGAACGGCCTGGGGGAGCAGACGGCCATTATCTATGACAGTCCGGTCACAAACACCATTAAAAAATATACCTACACTGACCTGAAAGAACAGGTTTCCTTGTTTGCAGGGGTCCTGGCCGCCAAAGGCGTGGCAAAAGGAGACAGGGTACTGATCTACATGCCCATGATACCCGAGGCCGCTTTCGCCATGCTGGCATGCGCCAGAATCGGTGCAGTCCATTCGGTTGTTTTTGGCGGATTTGCCCCCAATGAACTGGCAACAAGAATAAATGACGCCAAGCCCAAGGTCATTGTGTCTGCCTCCTGCGGCATAGAGGTGAAACGGGTGATTGAATATAAACCCATGCTCGACGAAGCCATTGATATTTCCACAGAAAAACCGCAAGCCTGCATCATCTTCCAGCGTCCCCAGGCAAAGGCCGCCATGGTAGACGGCCGAGATTTTGACTGGGCAGAGGTCATGGCCCAGGCAGCCCCCCACGATTGTGTACCGGTTTTGGCAACCGATCCTTTGTATATCCTCTATACCTCCGGCACCACCGGCGAGCCAAAGGGGATTGTCAGGGATAACGGCGGCCATATGGTGGCATTGAAATGGAGCATGAGTGCCATTTACGGAGTGAACCAGGGGGATGTTTACTGGGCAGCCTCGGACATCGGATGGGTGGTGGGTCATTCCTATATTGTCTACGCGCCGCTGTTAAAAGGGTGCACCACCATCATCTTTGAAGGCAAGCCCGTGGGCACCCCGGATGCGTCGGTTTTCTGGAGAATCATTGAAGAACACAAGGTAAAAACCATGTTTACAGCTCCCACTGCCTTCAGGGCTATTAAACGGGAAGATCCACAAGCAAAACTCATGGGTAATTTTGACCTTTCACAATTCAAATATCTTTTCCTGGCCGGAGAAAGAACCGATCCAGATACCCTGTTCTGGGCGGAAAACTCTCTAAAAATACCGGTAATAGACCATTGGTGGCAGACGGAAACTGGCTGGGCCATTGCCGCCAACTGCGTGGGGCTTCATCAGTTTAAGGTCAAACCCGGCTCCCCCACCAAAGCTGCTCCCGGCTGGGACATGGCGGTTCTGGATGGAGATGGAAAACCGGTGGTAAAGGGTGATATCGGTGCCATTGTAGCAAAATTGCCCTTACCACCGGGTACCCTGCCCACCCTGTGGCATAATGATGAACGGTATAAATCCGCCTATCTGTCCGCCTTCCCGGGGTATTATGAAACCTCGGATGCCGGGTATATTGATGAAGACGGCTATGTGTTCGTCATGGCTAGAACCGATGACATTATTAACGTGGCCGGTCATAGGCTGTCCACCGGTGCCATGGAAGAAGCCATCGCAGGGCACCCCGATGTAGCGGAATGTGCGGTCATGGGGGTGGAAGATCAACTGAAAGGTCAGGTTCCCCTGGGGATGCTGGTGCTCAACGCAGGAGTTGACAGGGATGAAGCCGAGGTGATCAAAGAGGTGATCCAACGGGTCCGTGACCAGATAGGACCGGTTGCTGCCTTTAAAACCGCCACCGTGGTCAAACGGCTTCCCAAAACACGTTCCGGAAAAATTTTACGGGGAACCATGCGCTCCATTGCAGATCAAAAAGAGTATAAAGTTCCGGCAACAATAGATGATTATGCGATTTTGGATGAAATTGAAGCATCCTTGGGTAAGATCGGATATGGGAAAAATGCATGAGATTGTTCATATAGATATTTAATAATTCCAAGGAGGTGGTGCAGTATGCCCTAATTGTCCCTGTTACAATGATAAAATTACAGGAAAATCCGATCAACTCAATAATAGATGATTTAGGAGGAAAAGTTTATGGATTCAAAAGTAATGTGGGTGTGGGGAATGTTGATAGTGTACATAATTTATTGTTTCTGGTGGGGTTTAAAAGGTTTCTTTTCTGAGAAAACCGCATCAGGATACGGGATTGCAGGCCGTTCCATACCCTTTATCGCATTTTTGATGGCTGCCACGGCCGCCTCTTTTTCCGGCTGGACATTTGTCGGACATCCGGGCCTGATCTGGAAGGTAGGGCTGGTATATGCCTTTGCCTCCTTCTATGTATTGACCATTCCCATTACCGGCGCCTTTTTTGCCAAAAGAAACTGGCTCATGGGCAAACGCTATGGGTTTATCACCCCCGGCGATATGTTTGCCTATTACTACAACAATGAACTGGTTCGCTGGCTCACTGTTCTGGCAGCCCTCTTATACTCCATATTTTATTCGGGTATCCAGCTGATTGCCGCATCAAAACTTTTTTACTGGGTGGCTGGCGTGCCCCCGACCATCGGCCTTATTTTCATGGCCTTTATTGTATGGTTCTATGTGGTCACCGGCGGCCTGAAAGCCAGCACCTGGGTAGGTGTTCTCCAGTTTGTGCTCCTGGTCGGCGGTATTTTCTTATTGGGGCTTTATGTTATCAAATCCCCCATCATCGGCGGATGGTCCGGCATGACCGCCTCTTTAAAAACGCTTGATCCTAAATTAAGCCAGGTTCCCGGGCTGATCCACTTTGGCATCGGCGGCGGATGGACAGCGGTGATGATCCTCACCTATATGTTTGCCCTCATGGGGATTCAGTCATCTCCTGCCTTTATTCTGTGGAACTTTGGTATTAAATCCCCCAAACCCCTGGCCTGGCAGCAGGTGTTCATGTCCACCTTTATTGTGGGTATCTGCTTGTTCTTCTTTTCCGCCTTCCAGGGCATGGGTGCTAAAATACTTGAAATGTCCGGAGAGATGATCATTGCCAACAGCGGCGATGTGGTTCCCAAACTCATGACAAAATTTTTACCAGGACCGGTTCTGGGTCTTGTGTTTCTCGGCGCCATTGCCGCCATTCACTCCACATCGGCTCCCTATATCGGAACCGGCGGCACCATCATCCAACGCGATGTCTGGTGGCGGTATGTGAGAAGACAGGGTGGCTCCCATTCAGAACAGATCTGGACCAACCGGGTATTTGCCACATTGCTGACATTGGCCGCGGTTGTGGTTAGCCTGACCTCCTCGGATGCCATTGTTATGATCGGCGGATTCGCCACCACCTTCGGCACCATCATGTACCTGATGCTCATCGGTGTTCACTGGGGATTCAAATTTCCCAGCACAGGGGCAGCACTTGGTCTATTGACCGGCATTGTTGTTAATATGCTCACCTATTTTGTCTGGAAATACCCGCTGTCCATGCATACCGCCTTCTGGGGTATTTTTGCTGGCCTTGTTGTGGCCTATGGCTGCCGGGGCCTGGGCATCAAAGACTCCCAGGAAACCATTGACCGGCAAAAAGAAGTCAGAACATGGCTGAACAGCATTGATGGACCCTCTGAGAAGGGTAAGGTCTGGCGTTCCCGCATGAAGATCATTGTTCCCGTATGGTATTTCTTTGCCCTGGGACCTGGAATTTTACTAGGCAACTCTGCCTTTACCTTCTGCGGATTCCCTGCCATCTGGGCATGGCAGATTGTCTGGTGGATTGTGGGTATAGTGATGATGTGGGCTCTTTGCTTTAAAGCGGAAATGTCCACTACTTCTGAGGAACAGATCAGGCGTGCCGATGTTGAGCTCATGGATGTCACCAAGGAAGCAGATGCTTGATCACAAGAACATTTTCTTAAAACCTTTTATGGAGGACATATCATGGCCCTAGAAGATAAATATCTCATCGCAACCATTGTGTTTTGTATTCTTTTTACTGCCAGTTTTGGCTGGGGATGGTGGGGATAATCATCCTCAAAACAACTAACCTTTAATACGGAAGAATTCTGAGCCCCGACTTTAGGGTTCAGAATTCTTCTTTGGTTTTGCCCATGACCCAAACCAATCGATTCTGGAAATTTGTGTTCGCCAGTGCCCTGGGCATTTTTTTGATGGTCGCAGGTTTTTTGACCTTTATCTGGTTTCGGCTGAGCCCAGGCCAGGAAGTTCTGCTCATTACCATTGAGCAAGAAAATATTTACCCTCTTTTGTGGCTGGCCTTTCTGGTGATTGGATCCCTCTGGGTGGTTTTTGATATTACCTACAACACCTATATCCGGCCCTTGAAAAGAATGTCGGCGGAAGCCGGTGTCATCTATGCGTCTAATCCGTCCCACCGGATCAACATCAAAGGCAGCAAAGATATTATCACCCTTTCCCGGGTAATAAACGATTTTGCCGACATGTTTGAAAATTTAAATAAAACCATCACCGAACAGATTTTTGCCGCCAGAAAGGAGACAGAAAAGGAAAGAAACCTTCTGGCGGCCATCATGTCAGAACTACCCCACGGGGTGATTATCTGCAACAAAAGCGGACGGATTCTGCTTTTTAATTCCCTTGCCAAAAAATTATTCACCCCCAGGACAATTGCCCCCAGGACAAGTACCCAAAGAACAGAAAATTTCATCGGGCTTGGCAGATCTATTTTCCACCTCCTTGATAAAAACCTGATTGCCCATGCCATTGGCGAAATCCAAGAACGGCTTAACAGTCAAAAAAAAAGCGTGAGTTCTTTTTTTATCACCCCCATTTATACCGGAGACCTCATCAGCGTTGAAGCCATTCCCATTCTGGACAACGATAGTGCAATGACCGGTTTTATCCTGACCGTTCAGGATATTTCACCGGATATTCAAAAATATGAAACCATCGATACCCAGTTGTCTGAATTCCAGGCCACATTGGAAAACGAAATATCCGGGAGAAGTTCTGACAGGGTTGAAAAAAAATACCACCAGGTTTCCACCATTATCCGTGATCTTTCTTTGTTACGACTTCCCCTGACAACCCTTAACCTCAGAAATTTTCTGCGAACTCTCCAGAAAAAAGCGGGCCATGAATGCGACATCCGAATCAATATATTCAATGACCAGTGGAATACGCGGCTTCTTGCCGACGCGTATTCCCTGACCCGGGCCTTTATTTTTTTATTTCAAAATTTATCACGTCTCTTGGCACAGACAGAATTTAACCTGGTTATTTCTTACCCGGCCAGCGCCATCGGCTTTGCCATTTCCTGGGATGAATCTGCCTGCCAACTGGTTGATATTGACGCTATCATGCACCATAGGATAAATGCCCTTCCCGGATTTGGCTATGTCCTCAAATTCAATAATGCCCGGATTACCCTCGTTTCTCCGGACAAGGACACCTGTTCCGGCATCAATATTATAGCAAAGGCGGGGAAAAAATCTTTACTCCCCTTTAAAAAAAGAGCGCCGGTCATGGCAGGAAGCCGACCAGAATTTTATGATTTTGATCTGTTCAGTGTGGACACCCCGTCAAAGAATCTCCTGGATACCAGCCTGAAAGCGTTAAATTATACGGTGTTTGATACGGAAACAACCGGCTTAAATCCCGACGGAGGGGATGAGATCATTTCCATCGGTGCGGTCAGAATTGTGAACAACCGAATTGTGTACCAGGATGTTTTTGAGGAACTGGTGAATCCCAACCGCGATATTCCCATGAAATCCTACCGGATCCACGGTATTAATTATGAAATGGTCATGGAAAAAGACCCAATTGAACGTGTGTTGCCGCGATTCCGGCAATTCACCGCTGATACCGTTCTTCTGGGACATAACATCGCCTTTGACATGAAAATGCTCAAAGTGAAAGAAAAGTCAACGGGCATCCGGTTTAACAACCCCACCCTGGACACCTTGCTACTCTCAGCCGTGCTCCATCCCGTTCATGAACAGCATGACATGGAAAATATTGCCAAACGCCTGGGCGTAAATATTATTGGAAGACATACGGCTCTGGGGGACGCCATCACAACGGCTGAAATATTTAAACGACTGATTCCTATTTTGAACAGCAACGGCATATTAACCCTGAAAGATGCATTGAAGGCATCCAAAAAAACCTATTATGCCAGATTAAAATATTAACCAAGATTGCACCCCTGCATAATTGCCCACGGAATAAAAGTTGTTCAATTGGATTGGTAAATGATAGGCTATAATCTATACTATACTCTTAAACGGGAGAATCTCACCATGAAAAGACCCTTGCTTTCACTTTCCATCTTCAGTGCTGTATTTTTCGGTATTATCCTTTTCAGTGTTATTTTTGGCAGCTATAGCAGTCTGTACCGGGCCCAGAACAGGGCCAGAGATGCCAGAATACGGGTAACCATTGAATGCCAGAAACAATTGGATCTTCTCCCGGACCTAGTGGCCATAGTTCGCAAAACCGATTCTTTTAACCGTCTTAACCCGAACAATTCAAATCAGACCCTTCTGGATCAGGCAAAACTGAATCAGCTGGAGCAGGCTGCCCTTAATACCAAAACCATATTGATCCGGATCACGTCCAAAAAAGAACCCCTGAAAAAAGAATTGGTCCTGGCCTTTGAAGAATCCCAGGTCCATTTGAGTCGGGAGATTATCGGCTTGATCATCCCGTTAAAAAAAGAGGAAAACCTAAAGAGCTCCCAGGCCTTTATCGATCTTGAAAAAAAATTTAATGACCTTGAAATTACGGTTTTTTACCACAGCATTCAATACAACAAAGAAGCCCAATATTTTAACACTAGGAAATCTATATTCCCCGGATTTCTTATTGCAAAACTGTTCAAACTTGACAAAATCCATATTTATGAAATCAATACAGATCTGTTTAAACCTGAAAAATTAAGGAGTTGATACAGATGTCTTTGGGATCAGAAAAAAAAGCGGTTATATCTGCTTTTTCAACCTTGTCCAAATCCGAGGAGCAAGCCCTTTATAACGTCTTTTCCTACGAGAAATACAAGAGAGACACCCTTCTTTTTGTCCAGGAGATCTCTCAAGTTGAAAAACTATTTATTATTTCAAAGGGATCGGTTGCCTATTATTTTGAACAAGACAACATCCAACTCTTAAAAGGGACACTTTTACCAGGGGACTGCTTTGGCGGTCTCTCAATCCTATTTAACGATGCAATGGCCATACACACCCTAAAGCCACTTGAAGAAACCGTTTTTTTAACCATTGATGCCGTCTCTTTTGAAACCTTGTGCAAAAATAACAAGGGATTCCGAGAATATTTTACCAATGAATTTGGCAGATGCATGCTCAACAAAACCTTTGCCCATATTATTGCCAGACAGGTTTTGGATAAGGCCTTAAACCTACCGTTTTTCAATCAGCCCATCTCTGCTATTTTTAGACCCAACATTGCCACCTGCACAGATTTTACCACCATTCATGAAGCTGCTTCAAAAATGAGTAAACACAATTCCAGTGCCATTCTGGTTAAATCCGATACCCACGAAATCCAGGGGATTGTTACCGATGCGGACCTGCGAGAGAAAGTGCTGACCCAAAATATTTCCCCGTTAGCGCCTGTATCCGGGATCATGTCCGCACCCCTTATGTCCATTTCCTCGGACAGCCAGGTATTTGAAGCCTTTTTAGTCATGATTCAAAAGGACAAGCGCCATTTAGCCGTATACGGAAAATCCGGCAAAATATCCGGAATTTTAACGGAAAAAGACCTGATATCCGCCCAGACCCGGTCCACGTTTCTTTTAATCTAATCCATAAAAGCGGCCCAGACGATGGCGGACCTTGAAAATATTCATTCCAAACTGGAAATTATGCTGCTGGACCCCATCCGGAACGGTGCCAGTGCAGAATATATCACCCGGCTGATCACCACTTTTTCCGATGCCATCATCGACAAGGTAATCACCTTTTCCCTTGCAGAAGCAGGCCCGCCGCCCTGTAAATTTGTTTTTTTGACCATGGGATCGGAAGGCCGGGAAGAGCAAACCCTGATTTCCGACCAGGACAATGCCATTGTTTTTGAAGACAATGACAACCCAGACGCTGCAAAAGCGGTAAAAACTTATTTTGACCATCTGTCCCAACTCGTTTGTACCCGCTTGGACATGGCAGGGTATCAATTTTGCAGCGGGGATAACATGGCCCAGAACCCAAAATGGTGTCAACCCCTGTCCGTTTGGAAGGAGAACTTTACCCGATGGATCAGAACCGGAAACCCGGAAGATCTTTTATACTCCAGCATCTTTTTTGATTTCCGGGGAACCTGGGGGGAGATGAAACTTTCCGACAGCCTTAAAACCTTTCTTTTAAACTCCATACAGGGATGGTCCGGATTCCTGCGACATCTGACGGAAAATGCCCTCTATTTCAGACCCCCCATCGGCCGGTTTGGAAAATTTTTGGTAGATTCCGATGGAGAAAACAAGGATGCCTTTGATATCAAGCAGGCCATGCTTCCCCTCATCGATTTTACCCGGGTCTATGCCCTGAAAAATCAAATTTCACAAACCAATACCCTGACACGGCTTTTCAGGCTATACACCAAAAATATCCTGACCAAGAAAGAATACAATGACATTGTGCAATCCTATAATTACCTGATGGATTTAAGATTTCGCAGACAGATCACCACCATCATGGATGAGGAAACAAAACCGGACAATTATATCAATCCGGGAAACCTTTCTTACCTGGATCAGCAGATGCTCAGGGAAATTTTTAAAATGACGGAAAAATTACAGCAAAAACTCCACTACGATTTTACGGGAATCGCCTGATTCGCCCTAATACCTATAATAAAAATTCTTCCTTACAATGTTCACAGGATGCCTTGGCCTGGACTTGCCGGCAGTGGACACACTTATCAATCAGGTACCGATCTTTCCCCTGAAATTTATGACAATAGGTGCATTCCCAATCTTTTCTAGTCGCAACCAGGGCGTGACAACTCGGACATTTAATGGGGAATCGCCTGAAAATCAAAAAAGAGATACCTGCAAACACAAAAAAAGGGCCGATGAGTTTGAACTGAATACTGGCTGAAAATTGATCAAATTCACCGGATCCAGACAGTATGACATAGAGCAGAAATGCAATGGACGTAACTGCGAGAAATTTAAACCGAAAATGAAAATAGACACTTTTTAATGACTTTTCTTCCATTGGGCAGGCTCCATTAAAAGAATTAATTCATACACGCGTTCCTTACTCTCTATATCTTCTCCCGAAATTTCAGGCCAATGTCAATTATCTTTTGTTTTTTTCTTGCTTTTATCCGGCTTTCGGTTTTTTTCCGGTAAACAAGGAAATTGCATGATCCCTTGTTTATGGTAATAATCCGGGTCTCATCATTTTTTCAAGTAATAACCGCTGATTTTCAAAATCATCTTTTTGGTCAGAGGATCCAAACCGGATTTCCTGGCCAAAGGTGATAAAAACCCGGGAAAAGGGTTTTGGCAGCATAAACCGATCCCATGAATTAAAAAACCAGGCATTTTCAGCCGAGGTATACAAAGGAACCACAACCGCATCTGCTTCAAGGGCCATTTTAATGATTCCGGCCTTGACCCTGCCAATGGGACCGGTGGGACCGTCCAGAATGTGGGCACCAAATCCATAGGTCTTTAAATGATCAATCATGGCATCCATGGCTTTTTTTCCCCCCCGGGAAGAGGATCCCCGAAGGGTATGCCAGCCGCTCCTGTTGGCCACTCCCGAGATCAGATCCCCATCCTTGCTCTGGCTGATCATCAGGCCGGGGTTAAATTTGGAATAGGTTTTAAAATGGGAAATAGCGGAAAAAAACTGCTGGTGCCATACACATAAAAGAACGGCGGTCCCCTGCTCCCTCAGATTCTGCCAGCGATCTTTATTTTCAATTTTGAGCCGGAAGGTCATGCTGTAAACCCGGATAAAATAATAAATAAATACAATGAAAGGCCGGGTGTATATAATAAATTTTAATCGCTTAAACATTCATAAATTCCAGAATAAAATTATCATGGCAACCTAACAGATATCTCCTGGAAAGCAACCTTAATTATTTGATTGAAAAAATTACCCGGCCAGACTGTTCCTTGTCCGGACTTTGTTCCGCCTCTTCGGGGTTCAGGAGAAAAATTCTTGTCGCTACAACCTTACCGGCGGATAAAATATAATGTTTGATATTTTCAGCCCGGGTTATGGCCAACTCCTTTAAATGACGCTCATTGATATCCACATGGGTGAGCAGCAGTTTTTCCTTTTCCTCTATGCTGATCTGTTTTTCCTTACCATCCTCTTCCCTGGGCTTGGGAAAGGCTGCCAGTTCATAGGCTGCCAGGACAGCGGCCTGCCTTTCTTCCGGGAGAAGCGTTAGCGTTTCTGGAGACAATACCGGTGTCCCCTTTGCCGCCAGGGATTTCATTTTTTTCGATTTCAGGAGAGTATCATACGCTTTGTTCCGAAGGGCATCCCCATCCGCAATCTTGTCGTAGGTTCCTTCAATCTCCAACTTAAGCTCTTTTTTCTTCTCTAATATTTCAATGAGCTTATCTATCTTCTGAATTTCTTTATCTGGTATGACGTCACTGCCATATTCAAAATTCACAAATCCAAGATCCTCTCCTCCCCCAAACATGGCTCCCAAAACTTTAAAGGGAGATGTGATCACTTTCATGATCAGGTTTCCTAAAACCTCAAAAAAAGCAACTGAAAAACTAAACTCAGGATCATTGAGGTCCCCGCTGAGGGGCACATTCAGATCGATCTGACCATCCGCATTTTTTAAAAGGGAGATGGCAAGCGGCACAGGCAAAGATGTGGCATCCTTGCTCTCCACCTTCTCCCCAAGGGTAAACTGGTCCAGAAATTATGAAATTCATGTAACAACCTTTAACTTTAAGATTTTTTGACCCCAATATTCTAAGATTTTTTGACCCCTCAACCATTCGCAATATTCTTCCCTAAATATAAATCAAAGCATTATGATTTAGCCTTTTCTTTTTTTACGATTTAAACTCCTGGTAATGAACTGCTACCAGGAGAATAATTATGGAGAGATGTCCTTGCAAAAACTGTAGGCGACTTTTTGAAATCAGTCCTCAAAGGCCCGATCAAAAATATTGTAAAAGGAAAAAATGTCAACGGGCCAGGAAGAATGCCTGGCAAAAAGAAAAAATACGAACAGATGAGGATTATCGTCAAAATAAAAAAGATGCCCAAGAACGATGGTGTAAAAAGAACCCGGATTATTACAAAACTTACAGAGAAAAAAATCCTGCATATACCAAGAAGAATAGATTGGCTCAGGTCGAACGAAACCTCAAAAAACGGTCAATATCAAACCAAACATTCATTGATAATTCGATTGCAAAGATGGACGTGTTAAACAATCAAAATTCTATAAAATCAGGTAGATACACGATAATTTCTGCAGACAATCCTGAGTTTGCAAAGATGGACGTGTTAATAGTTGATATATCAATAAAATCAAAGGATTACAAAGAAAATTCTGCATAAAAGTAATGATTGCAAAGATAGGACATGATGGTCATAGACTGGGTAATGTATTAAATAAGGGTGTATGACGACACAAATAAAACACATAGATCTTCATCAGCTAAATCTTCGATATGATCATACCAGGATTTATAAAAAGGAAGTGCTCAATAAACTATGCCGCTCCCTGGAACAGTTTGGGCAGATCAACCCGGTGATTGTGACACAGGGTGAGGGCATTGAGTTTATCTTGATTGATGGCTATTTGCGCGTCAAAGCGGCCAGAATGTGTGGCATGGACCAGGTCATAGGGGGCGTTCACCAATCAGACGAAAAGGGAGCCGTGCTGTCAATGCTTAAAAATAATGATGGCAGATCCTGGGAAGTTTTTGAAGAAGCATCATTGCTGAACGAATTTGTTCTTAGATTTAAACTGGGGATATCAGAAACAGCCGAGTTGATAGGACGTGAAAAAAGCTTTGTAAAAAGACGACTGGATTTGGTTCGTGAACTCCCGGAAGAAATTCTTGTAGCCGTTAGTACCGGAGCCGTTTCCATGTGGTCGGCCACAAGAATACTGGTGCCGTTGGCGCGCGCCAACAGCGTTCATGCCCTAAAATTAACCGCACATCTAAAAAAAAGCGCTATGTCCACGAGAGATCTGCAGCATTTTTTTAATATATATAAGAAATCAAACCACAGTGTGCGCTCAAGAATGATTGACGGGCCGTCACTGTTTTCAAAGGCAGTTAAAAATAAGCATGCGGAACAAAGGACCCAAGCATTGGTTGATGGGGTTGAAGGCCGGTGGTTAAAGGATATTATCTCAGTCTGTTCTGCCTTAAAGAATCTGAACCAAAGCCATGGAAAGGCAATATACCCTGGTCAAGAACCCAGCATTCGTAAAAAGCTACTGGATGCACTGAATGAAGCTTATACACTTTTAAACCATTTGCATGAAGAGGTAATGTGCCATGATCAAACCTGCAACACAAGATGCAATCAAAGAGATGCGTAAGCACAAGATGGCTATTAAAACAATCGCCAACACGCTTGGGCTATCAAAAAATTCGGTAAAGTCAGTACTCAGGGGTAAACATGCTGAGCCGAAGGCAAAAATCTCAAAATATCACCAGCATCTTCCCATTATCAGGGAACTGTTTGCGTTTTGCTGCGGCAATGCTGTCCGGGTTGGAGAGGTTTTGAACGAACAGTACAGTATCGATATCCCCTATTCATCCCTTATATGGCTGATCAATCAGGACGGATTGGGCAAACCTGCAAAAAAGCCTGCTGGAAGCTACCATTTTGCACCTGGAGAAGAAATGCAACATGATACATCACCGTATAAAATCATACTGGGGAACAAATCAAAAACTGTTCAGTGCGCTGCGCTGGCTTTTGCTTATAGCCGAAAAATATATATCCGATTTTATCCACGCTTTACCCGGTTTGAAGCAAGATGTTTTTTGATTGATGCTCTTTTGCACATGGATGGAAGTTGTGGCAGGTGTACCATTGATAATACCAGTGTTCTGGTGGTTCAGGGGGCGGGTCCCGATGCAACAATTGCTCCTGAAATCCGTCAGATTGGCAGATTGTTCAGCACGGTATTTATCCCCCATAGCGTTGGTCATCCTGACAGAAAGGCCCGGGTGGAACGGCCATTTTATTATGTGGAAAGAAATTTTCTTGCAGGAAGAACCTTTAATGACTGGAATGATCTCAATCACCAGGGCATTGAATGGTGTATCAATGTGTCAGATAAAAAGTATAAACGGTCATTGAAAATGACTCCGGAACAGGTATATATCATGGAAAAGCCCTTCCTTAAACCCCTGCCTTTGTATATCCCCCCGGTATATGTGACCTATTACCGGGTAGTGGATATACAAGGATATGTTCAGCTGGACACAAACCGTTATTCCCTTCCATACAAGCTTATTGGAGAACAAGTAGAAGTCCAGAAACATCCCGAAGAAGTATTAATTTACCATGGGCATAAAAAAGTTGCACAGCATCAGCGACTGGTGGACAAACGGGACGGCCGGAAGACTGATGCGTCCCATAAAATTCGCCGTATCAGCTACCCACAATCTGCATCATCAACACAAGAGAGGGCACTTACAGGAAACAATCCGATTCTCGACAGCTATATGACACAGCTAAAAATACGATGCCATGGCAGGGGCATCATCAAATTCAGAAAACTGTTGGAACTTAAACGGACCTATCCTGAAGACGCATTCATGAAGGCGATTCAAAAGGCTCAAAAGTATGGCCTTTATGACCTGGCTAGGCTGGAAAGATTGATTATTTCTTATATTGCGGGGGACTATTTTAATTTATGAACAATTCGAAACTCCATGAGCTTCTCTCCGAGCTCAAATTTAAAGGAATAGAAGAGGTTGTGGATGAAGTGCTGGTGCAATCAGAAAAAAAAGCTTTTTCCACCAGCCACACACTAACGATTCTTCTTGAAGAGGAAATGCGTTACAGAAAAGAACGCAGCCTGATTAACCGGATCAAGAATGCACATATACCATGGAATTGGACACTCTCATCTTATCCTTTTGAAAGGCAACCCAACGTCAATAAACAGCAGATCATGGATCTGAGTTGCGGCAATTTTGTGGAGAGGGGAGAAAATATTATTTTTATCGGAGAACCCGGTGTGGGCAAGTCAGGATTGGCAGCCGGACTTTTACGGGAGGCCTTGCTGGCCGGATACAGAGGACTTTTTTACAATGTTCAGGATTTGGTCAATGACCTGTATGCATCTCTGGCAGACCGAACCACAGCAAGTTTGCTTAATCGCCTCTGCCGTTTTGATATTTTACTATTGGATGAAATGGCCTACCTGACATTAAACGGGGAGCAGATGAACTGCTTTTTCAAGCTCATGGCCGAGAGATATCTGGCAGGAAAAGGAACCATTATCACCACAAATCTTGAATATGATAAATGGTATGACCTCTTCAAGCCCAAGGATATGGTAGATGCCATGCTGGATCGTCTTCAGCATCGTTGCATCACTATTAAAATAAATGGCACCTCCCTGAGAAAAAACAATCCTGCTCAGGGCTTGGCAACAACAAAAAAGCAGATGAAATAAACAGGATCAAATCATAGATGAATCCAACATATACAAAAAAAGAGATCGAAGAAATAGTCAAGATTGTACGGCTGGAATTATATAACAGCGGCCTATTTTGCGGCCCCAAGGCTATTAAAGAAAGATTAGAAGAATCTGATGAGATCAATCCATTGCTGTCTGAAAGTACAATTGGACGTATATTATCACGCCATGGCTTGACCCATGGCAGAACAGGGTTTTATTAAAAACATGTATTCTGCAAACAGGCAAAATCGAAAGGTCATATTTTTAGGTGAAAATCACCCTATTTTTATGGGAACCGTAGTACGCTTTTCTATAACCATGGAAACACGTGGCTTTTAGGTGAGGCCTTTAACTGAAAGATCCGAAATCAGGTGGTTAAAAGGAGATTTTTATGCGCGGAGGCTACAGAGGAATACCAAAACCCAAGTTACCATCACATTTAAAACGTGTTCATGTAAATGCCAGAATACAAAAATGGATGCTTGATGAATTAAAAAGACAAGGTGAAGTGGGTATATTGTTAGAATATATTTTGGAAAAAAAAGCAGGTTTTAAGTACAAAGAACCGAATAAAGATTGAACAATGAAAGTTTTTTTTACCAATTCACTGAATCAGCAACAAATTGATTCGCTGCGTAATATTGATCTGAAGGGGGTATTGCATCGTAGTGGATGCTCACCTGACCCCCAGGATAAATGCAAATGGCACACTCCATGTGGTGTTATTTCTGTCACTGGTCAAAAATTCATGAATTGGACCAAAGGCGAAGGTGGTGGTGGTGCCATCGACCTTGTCTGCCATTTAAAAGGGGATGATTTTAAACAGGCCGTCATATGGCTTATTTCGAATTTTGATCCACTAACAGTGCCACAATTTATACAGAGAACTCTGGCAGATCATCCTAAAACATCCTTGCAATTACCCTCCAAGGATAAAAATAAAACAGGCCGGATCATACAATATCTCACAGGACAACGCCGCATTCCTCTGGAAATCGTAATAGGTTTGATCCAATCAGACAAGCTTTATGGTGATTCAAAGGGGAATGCTGTTTTTTTACTACTTGGAAAAAAAAAGAGGGTGGTCGGAGCTGAGCTGAGAGGAACTTGTAATCAAAAATGGCGGGGCATGGCATCTGGTTCCAGAAAAGATCTTGGTTGTTTTTATATTGTTGGTAAAAACGCCAGAGAAATGGTTCTCTGCGAATCAGCCATTGATGCAGCATCCTGTGCTGTGCTTTACCCAGACTATACTGCTATCTCAACATCAGGCGCAACGGCCAATCCAGCATGGTTACAAAATTTTATAGCAAATGGTTGTGATATTTACTGTGGGTTTGATACAGATGAAATCGGCGATAAGATGGCAAATGAGATGATTAAACAATACCCTTCAATCAAAAGATTTCGTCCTCAAAAACACGATTGGAATGAGGTACTTCAAAGCAAATCCTTTTAAGCCCGACTCTTTTTTGTTCTACGACATCCCCCCCCCCCTCCCTTTTTTTTT
>Ga0208900_1000183_pt1 | contig 38995 bp, 39 predicted proteins | sample AntAceMetag02UKK_FD_184763 | JGI IMG/M metagenome (GOLD analysis project Ga0208900, IMG submission 184763) | Saline lake microbial communities from Ace Lake, Antarctica - Antarctic Ace Lake Metagenome 02UKK (SPAdes) (version 2) | ecosystem: Environmental > Aquatic > Non-marine Saline and... | reverse complement strand
TGTCTGTCTCCAATAATTAATTCTCTTTGTCCTCGACCAATAGGAATCATTGCGTCAATTGCCATAATACCTGTTTGAACGGGTTGATTTACTGGCTCACGAGTCATTACTCCAGGAGCGACTCTTTCAACAGGATAAGTTTTTTTTGACTTAATTTTTTCTTTGCCGTCAAGAACATCACCAAGTGGATTTATTACCCTACCGATTACTTTATCATCAACCGGAATAGATAAAACTTGACCAGTTCTTTTTACAAGATCTCCTTCTTTAATGTCACCAGAATCTCCCAGAAGTATCGCACCCACTGTTTCTTGCTCTAGATTAAGGACAACTCCAATGACGCCATTTGAAAACTTAATCATTTCTGAAGACTGACATTTGTCTAGTCCGTTTATCTTCGCGATTCCGTCACCAATTTCAACAACACGACCGACTTCACTCATCTCCATCTCTGGAGAAAAATCAGCTATCTGTCTTTTTAAATTTTTTATTAAATTGTCTAGCGACATATTGATTTAAAGAAATATTAGGAAATTAATTTATTTTTTAAAATTAAGAATTCTCTGGTTTACTAGGGGATCTTAATTAAAAATTAGTTTATTTTTTATTTGATTCATTTGACCCCTAAGACTAGCATCATAAATCGTCCCATTGTACTCAACTACAAATCCGCCAATAATGTCTTCGTTAATTTTTATTTCAATTTCCACACCAGGCGAACCTCCAACCATCTTTATAATATTTTTGATTGCCTTTTCTTCTAATTTTTCTTTAGCTGTTATTATAATTCTTTTCCTCCGTTTATTCTCTTCATTTTTAAGTTCAACGGACCTAAGAATGCTTGGCAATTTATGAGCCATTCCTTTCTCTTTGCAATATTTAACAAAATTATTAGTTAGTCCTTTTGTTTCTTGAGGATTTTCTTCAATCAGCTCAATTAAAGCTGAAGATAAGTCTTTCGAGCTGATAGGCATTATTTTGTTTTAATAATAGTTTCGATAAAATCCTTCTTCTCTTTACCTCTAAGCTTCTTTTGAATTATTTTTTCTGTTATTTCCATAGACAATTCAATCGTTTTTTCTTTTACATCTTGAAGCATTTGTTCTTTCTCTTGCTTCATTTTTTTTCGCATATCATCAACAAAAACTTCCATTTTATTTTGAATAACATCGCCAGCTTCTTGAATTATTTTCTCTTCTTGTTTTTGAGCTTTTAAGATAATTATATTGGCTTCTTTTTTTGCCTTATTTATTTCTTCTTGATATTTTTCGCTAGCCATGACTAAGTCAGCAGCAGCTTTATCAGCATTCTCAAGACCTTTTTCAATTTTTTCTTGTCTTTTTTTAAGAGTTTTTTGGATCGGACCGAAAGCAAACTTCCAAAGCACAAAAAAAACAATTCCAAAATTGACTAATTGAGATAGGAATAACTTAAAATCAATTCCTAGATTATTTAAAATTTCTTGCATAATGTTATTAATAAATTACCTTTGGCTTATTCGTCTAGAATTCATAAGCTCCAGACGAATACGCCAAAGCGTATTCGTTGTTATATAATTAGAGCAATAACCAAAGCATAAATAGCTGAAGTTTCAGCCAATGCTGCACCCAAAATCATCATAGGAAAAATTTTTCCTGAAATCTCGGGATTTCTACCAATTGCTTCTAACGCCTTGCCGATTAAATAACCCTCACCCAATGCAGAGCCAAGCATCGATAGCGTAGCTATTGCTTTTGCTATGGCCCTTGCTGATTCTACGTTTTCCATATTTTTATATTTACTAATTAATATTTATTAATCTTAATTTAATTATTTTCTGGCGCTTCTTCCTCTGAACTCATTGCCAAACTCAAATAGACTGCACTTAGAACTGCAAAAACCATAGCCTGAAGTCCACCAATCAATAAAGTTTGTGCGAATAAAATCGATGGAGCAACAAAAGCCATAAAACTCATCAAAACAACCATTAAAACTTCACCAGCAAAAATATTACCAAACAAACGAAGAGAGAGAGATATGATTTTTGCAATTTCTCCAACAATATCAATCAATCCCATTGCAAAATTAATAATTGCTAACGCTCCGTCACCAATACTTTTCTTAAATCCATCTATTACTCCCTTAACTTGAATATATTGACCAATATAACCCCAGAAACCACGCGCCTTAATACTGACGGCTTGGATTAAAACTACAACCAACACTGCTACGCTTAAAGTGGTATTAAGATCATTAGTGGGTGTCCTGAACAATGCCTTGCCCTTAAAAGTGATTGCTGTGATGCCCGGAATAAGAGTTATGATATTACTCACCAAGAAGAAAAGGAAAATAGTGCCAATAAGTGGCAATAATTTTTCTGACACTTTTCTTTTTCCTGTAATCTGATCAAGAAGAGAAAGTATTGCGTCAATGATAGCTTCAAAAACATTTTGAGATTTTGTTGTAGGATTAATACTGATATTTCTTTTAATTATCAGACTGAAAACTATTGCCAAAAGAACAACTATCCAAGTGAGTAGAATGGTATTTGTTATCGGTAATCCAAATATGTGAAAAATCACATCTGATTGCAGGTTTGGATTTGACTGAATAATTTTTAATAAATCCATCTATATTTATCCTTCTTTTAATTCTTTTATTTTTTTATCGTTCTGGTCAATTTCCTTGTTAATTTTTATAAATTTAATAATAATAATTGACCAAGAAAAAACCACGGCAATTATAGAAAAAATGATTAGTGTTTTGGGATGAGTTTCGTTTGCAACTCCAATTTTTTTTCCATAATAAGCTGCTAAAAATGCAGGCACTCCAATGATAAAAATCATTTGAACCATAAAGCTGAAAGAGTTCTTCTGTAATCTGTCTCTTCTTTCTTTAGCCTTTTTTAATTCAAGATCTTTTCCGTCTTTTTTGTTCTTACTTTTCATTGTATTTTGTATGAGAAAATTAGATAAGTTTACTATATTTTTTAGAAAAGTCAATCATTAAATCAATCCGAATATCCACAGAAATCTTTAAAAAAACTAAAAATCACCCTAAATAATAGGTGATAATTCTGCCGGAGGTGGGAATCGAACCCACATGAGGAAACCTCACACGATTTTGAGTCGTGCGCGTCTGCCAATTCCGCCACTCCGGCATTCATTTAGTAGTATTTTACAGTCTTTTGGCATAAAAATCAATACACATGCAAGACTCTTTGGCTTTATGTGGGCACTTAGTGCCCACATTTTTTTATTAACGATAAACAACTCAGTCAGATTGAGGTGTTTAATTGTGGTGTCAATTATATCGGCTCACAGAAAACAAATTTTGTTATTATTTTCATTCCCCACTTTTCAAATTAAATAACTCAGCGGAGGGTGAGGTATTTGTTATATAGTCAGACACTAAAGCTCTAATTCTTATGATTTTGATACTTATCCCCAATTGAAGACAGAGAAGAAAAGGATTAGAATAAGAGGTATTAAAAAGTGTATTTATAACCCTGTAGGATGGCTAAAAAGCCCAAATTTACGCATTTACATGTCCACTCTCATTATTCTCTCTTAGATGGTCTATCAAAAATAGACGAACTTTTGGATAAATGCGAGAAAGACGGAATGGACTCAATCGCACTAACAGACCATGGTGTCATGTATGGTATTGTTGAGTTTTATCAAAAAGCAAAAAAGCGAGGTATTAAACCAATACTTGGTGTTGAAGCTTATGTCGCACCCAATGGACTTAAAAATAAACGATCAAGAGCTGATGCTTCAAATTACCACTTAACTCTTCTTGCTAAAAACGAAAAAGGTTACAAAAACCTTCTTAAACTAACCAGCCTAGCCCATCTAGATGGTTTTTATTATAAACCAAGAATAGATTACGATACATTAGAACACTATACAGATGGTCTTATTTGCTTGTCTGGATGCTTGTCTGGTCAAATTCCTAAATTAATCGTTTCTGATAAGTACGAAGACGCTAAAAAGCTTGCTATTAGACTTAGAGACATGTTTAGAAAAGATGATTTTTATTTAGAACTTCAGTCTCATCCAAAAATTCATGAGCAAGCTCTCGCCAACAAAGGAATGATAAAACTATCTAAAGAAATTGGCGTGCCTGTGGTTGCTACTCACGATTCTCATTATATATATCCGGAAGATGCTGCTGCTCAAGATATACTAGTCGCTGTTCAGACAGGTAACAAGGTGACTGATACTGACAGAATGTCGATGAAAAAATATGACTTTTCTCTAAAATCTCCCGATGAGATGGCAAGAGCTTTTAAAAATAATCCTGAAGCTATTGAAGCAACTCAAGAAATTGCCAATAAATGTAATATAAAAATTGATCTAAGCTCAACTCACTTACCAAAATTTGAAGTGCCTGATGGAGAGACTGATCTTTCTTACTTAAAAAATCTTGTTAATGAGGGTGCCAAAAAACGCCTCAAAAAAAGAGCTGACTCTAAAGAGGTAACGACTCGATTAAAATATGAATTATCTGTTGTTGAAAAAACTGGATATGCTTCTTATTTTTTAATTGTTCAAGATTTTGTTAATTGGGCAAAAGGCAATGGAATAGTTGTTGGACCAGGAAGAGGAAGTGCTGCTGGAAGTCTTGTCTCTTATGTACTGAATATTACTGATGTTAATCCTCTTGATTACGATTTGATGTTTGAAAGATTTTTAAATCCAGAACGTGTTTCTATGCCTGATATTGATATTGATTTTACAGACGTAAGACGTGATGAAGTAATTGAATATGCTCGTCAAAAATATGGAAGAGACAGAGTCGCTCAAATTATTACTTTTGGGACCATGGCATCTCGCATGGCTATTCGTGATGTTGGAAGAGCTCTAGGCATTTCTTATTCTTTTTGTGATCAAGTAGCGAAAATGATTCCGCTTGGTTACTCACTAGAGAAATCAATGAATGAAGTAGAAGAGCTTAAGGCTTTGTGTAAAAGAGACAAAGATGGAAAAGAACTTATAAAATATGCAAGAAAACTAGAAGGAGTCGTAAGGCATGCATCCACTCATGCTTGTGGTGTCGTTATTACAGAGAATCCGTTAACTGACTACACCCCTCTTCAAATGGCGTCAAATGGTGACGAGAAAGCAATTGTCACTCAATATGAAATGCATGCCGTTGAAGATCTTGGGTTGCTCAAGATGGACTTCCTTGGTCTTAAAAACTTAACTGTCATTGAAAATACTCTTAAAATTGTTAAAGCGACAAGAGGTAAGAAAATAGATATTTCAAAAATTCCAATTGACGATGATAAAGCTTTTAAATTATTAAGAGAAGGAAAGACTATTGGAATTTTTCAACTTGAGTCAGGTGGTATGACAAGGTACTTAAAGCAACTCGCTCCCACTGAAATGGAAGATATTATCGCTATGGTTGCTCTCTATCGCCCCGGTCCAATGGAACTTATTCCTAGTTTTATTAGAAGAAAACATGGCCTCGAAAATCCAGAATATGTTCATCCTAAATTAGAGCCTGTCCTAAAGAATACATATGGCATTATTGTTTACCAAGAACAGATTATTAGACTTGCTCAAGAGCTAGGTGGTCTTTCTTATGCTGAAGCAGACTTACTTAGAAAAGCTGTTGGTAAAAAAATAGAAGATTTATTAGCAAAACAAGAGAAAAAGCTTATTAAGGGAATGATTAATAACAGAATTGATCCCAGGATTGCTGAGCAAATATGGGACTTTATTAAGCCATTTGCTAGATACGGCTTTAATCGGTCACATGCAGCTTGTTATGCGTTTATTGCTTACGAAACTGCTTATCTAAAATCTCACTTCCCTGCCGAATTTATGGCGGCCCTAATGACAGCAGAAAGCTCGAATATAGATCGCATTGCTAAATTAGTTGATGCTACTAGGGATATGAATTTAGAAGTGTTGCCTCCAGACATCAATGAGTCATGGGAAAATTTTACAATAGTCAAACCGAAGGAAGGAGTGTTGCCATCAAAAATTAGATTTGGTTTGTCAGCTATTAAAAATGTAGGGAAAAATTTAATAATAGCCATGATCCATGAGAGAAAGAAAGATGGACCATACGAAAGCATTAATAATTTTATAGAACGGGTTAATCATAAGGATTTAAATAAAAAATCTCTTGAATCTCTCACAAAGGCTGGTGTTCTTGATGGCTTAGAAGAAAGAAATACAATTTTGGGCAACCTTGAAAGCTTACTAAGGGCTGCCAAGGAGTCTCAAAAAAATGAAGCAAATGGCCAAAGCAGTCTTTTTGCAGGACAAGATATTCAAACGTTTAACATAAAGCTCAAAAAGTTTCCAAAAGCTGATGAAGAAGAAATGCTTAGATGGGAAAAAGACCTTTTGGGACTTTATGTTTCTTCTCATCCCCTTGATCCATATCGAGAAAAACTTGAAAAAAGAACAACTCCGATAGATAATATAGATGAGAGTTGGGCTTACAATAATGAACTAGTAAAATTGGGTGGCATTATTAGCTTTGTAAAAAAAATAGTTACAAAGAAAGGTGACCCAATGCTCTTCGTTCAGCTCGAAGACTTAACTGGAAAAATTGAATTAGTTGTTTTTCCTAAAGTGTTCGCAGGAGATCCAGATATCTGGGAGGATGGCAATATAATTATTGTCTCAGGTCGTGTTGATGTAAGAGGTGATTCTCCTAAACTCATTTGTCAAAGACCTAAAATTTTAAGAAAGTAAGAACCTGGCTATGCCAGAACCTTGGGTTCGGATATTGACGAACAACATCCTCTCATTTAAGAGGCTTCGACCATAAGATTTGTAGTTGTTTTTTGTTTTAAAATATTTTATAAATACATGAAAAATTTAGAAAAAATTAGACACAGCCTGTCTCATATCATGGCTATGGCTGTAAAAAAACTTTTTCCTGATGCAATTTTAGGTATTGGTCCAACGATTGAGAATGGTTTTTATTATGATTTTGACTTGACTTCAAAAATAACAGAAACTGATCTTGTAAAAATTGAAAAAGAGATGAGAAAAATTTTAAAACAAAATATTAGATTTAATAAAGAAGAAGAAAGTTTTGAAGAAGCAGAAAGATTATTTAAAAATGAACCCTACAAATTAGACTTAATAAGTGACCTTAAAGAAAGCGGAGAAAAGAATGTTACAATCTACTCTTCTGGAGAATTTACTGATCTCTGTAAGGGACCACACATAGACAGCACCAAAGAAATTTCTATTGACGGATTCAAGCTAACTAAACTTGCTGGCGCCTACTGGAAGGGCAGTGAAAACAACGCTCAACTTCAAAGAATATATGCAGTTGCCTTTGAATCAAAAGAAAAGTTGGATATATTCTTAAAACTCCAAGAAGAAATTGAAAAAAGAGATCATCGACTCTTAGGACAAAAGCTCGATCTATTTCATATTGATGATGAAGTTGGTCCTGGATTGGTTTTGTGGCACCCCAAAGGAGCTCTATTGAAAAGGATTATAGAAACCTATGTTTTGGACCGATACTTAGAAGAAGGCTATCAGCTGGTCAATACTCCTCATATCGCCCGCCTTGGTCTCTGGAAAACCTCTGGACACACTAATTTTTACAAAGACGGTATGTTCCCCGCATTTCATATGGAAGAAATTGACAAGCAAGAAAAAGGAGATTATCAGTTAAAACCAATGAACTGTCCTTTCCATATGAAAATTTATAAGTCTTCATTAAAAAGCTATCGAGACTTACCAATCAGATACACAGAACTTGGTACGGTTTATCGCTATGAAAAATCAGGGACACTTCACGGGTTAGTAAGGGTTAGAGGATTCACTCAAGATGATGCTCATATTTTTTGTTCAGATAAGAATCAATTACTTAGTGAAATAAAAAATATTATAAAACTTACAAAAGAAATATTAGGTAAGTTCGATTTTAATGATTACTCTGTGAAACTAAGTGTGCGTGACCCAGAGAATACAAAGAAATATCTTGGTAGTGAAGATGGTTGGAGGGATGCCGAGGGCATGCTAGAAAAAGCACTTAAAGAAGAAAAATGGAAATATGAAAGAGATGAAGGTGAGGCAGTTTTTTACGGACCAAAAATTGATATTAAGGTTAAGGATGACTTAGGAAGAATGTGGCAAATCTCTACTATTCAAATTGATTTTAATTTGCCGGAAAAATTTGATCTTTCTTATATAAACGAAAAAGGTGAAAAAGAAAGACCTTTCGTTATCCATCGAGCTTTACTTGGTTCTCTCGAAAGATTTATGGGTATTTTAATTGAACATTATGGTGGTAACTTTCCTGTGTGGCTCGCTCCCGTTCAAGTTCAAATTATTCCTATCTCCGATAAACACTTAGAATATGCCAAACAAATCTCTAATAAACTTAAAGAAAATGGTTATCGAATAGAAATCAGTGACAAGAATATAACTGTTGGTAAAAAAATTAGAGAAGCAGAGATGAATAAGATTCCTTATGTTTTTGTTGTTGGAGATGAGGAAATAAAAAATAAATCTGTCAGAGTCAGAGAGAGAAGCAAGGGCGACATTGGTGAAAAAAAACTCAAAGATTTTATAAAAGAACTTTCCGAGTAAGATTTCTTTCAATTCATTGAAAAAAATCTTGACGGCAAAATAAAAACCCTTGGACTACCAAAGAACCTTGATGGGAGAAGAAGCAAAGCTTGACGGAAGAATAAAGATTATATAAACAAAAAAAGCGCGTGTATCTCACGCGCTTTTGTATTACTTAATTTCTAGCTGATTGTATGCATCTACAAGGCTTGATGCCAACACATCAGGATTCTCTTTTCTAAGCATTTCTTTAGTGTGATAACCTGTTGTGACTGCAACTGTTTTTACACCAGCTTCTTTTCCTGATCGCACATCAAAAATCATATCACCAAAGAAAATGGCTTCGCATGGATCAATTTTAAGCTCTCTACAGGATTTTTTGAGTACAAGTGCTTTTTCTTCTCCTGTACCACCTTTCAGTTCCTTGAAAAAAGAAGTAATGTGATAACTTTCAATTTCTCTTTCTATAAACTCTTGAAGGTGGGCGCTGATGACAATCATAGGCACGCCTTTTTCACGAATACTTATAAGAAAAGGTATAATACCAGGAATGATAGTCGGAACTATACCCTCTGCGCAAGCAAGCTCATAATATTTTCTAAAGATTGCCTGTCTGTCAGACAGCTCGTCTAGTTCAATGCCCTGCTCTCTCAAGAAATCGTCAAAAGTTTTGTCTCTAGCAAAAGCATTCTCAAAATTAGTGGAAAGAGTATTTCCCTTAGACTCTGCAATAAGTTGACTGCACCTAAAAACAGGTCTTCGGTCATCACTGATTACCCCGCTGCAATCAAGAAAAGCAAATTTGATTTCTCCAAATTTTGTTTTCATTATAATCCTCCTTTAAATATTATTTTTGAATTTACGAAAAAATACAAAATTTTACGTCCTGAGCTTGTCGAAGGACTCCTTTTAAGCGATATTCCTTAATTCTATACAGAAATTAAGAAAAGTCAAAAATATCCAGAGAATTAAAAAAGCTCACATTTCTTTATGTGAGCTTTGGTCTCTCTGTAAGGATAAGGTATTATTAAAGCCGTCTGTGAGGAAAACAATCAGGTACAAAACCAAATTCCTGATCATCAAAATAACTCCCAACAACTCTTTCTGCTGATTGATTGAGTTGTCTAAAAAACTCCTCTGGATCTTTTTCTAGCAGAGGATTGGTTTTAAGAAGTATTCTTTCTTTTCCTTTCTTTCGCCTGACCCTTCTTTCGATCGCATCTGATTTTCGTCGCTTTTTCTCTCGACTCATCAACTGCCTCCTCAACCATCAACCATTAGCTGACTAGATCCTAGCGGTGTAACTTCCATTTTCGCCTGCAATCGTTCAGATCTCTCTCTGTTTGCGGCAAACCTTTTGTCAAAGGCTGTCGGTCCTGACTTGGATCCACTTCCCTTAATTACCGTGCATTTGCCTTTAGGATTTTTTCTCATAAGATCAGGATCTACATAGACAGGTTTTACTGGTGTCATTCTACCCTCCTTGCCTCATTCTAATTCTATCTCTAATAGGATTAGCTCGAATACGACGTTCGTTTTCTTGCACTTGTAATCTAACAGATGCATTAAAATCATGGATAAATCTTTCGCGACCTTCTTTTGTGAGTTCTCTTCTTAATTTTATTTTAGTGTCGGACGAGAAAACCTTTTTGCCTTCGAAGAAAGCTTTTATAAATGGGTCCATTTCTCCTCCTTATGCAAGGCCTCTTTTAAAAACCAAACCTCTCTTTTCGGGAGGAATTATTTCAAGTCGAGCAGTTTTTCTTCTGGCTTCATCATGCAGTGCATCGGTATATTGCTGCATTTCTTCCATAAATTCTTTTGGATCTTTCTGCGTCTTTTTTTTGAATTCATCACTAGGCCCGACATCTAAAGTATTGATAGTTGCAAGATTGATCAAGGTTGCCGATTTTCTTTTTCTCATTTCTCCTCCTTTGTCTCGCCGCACCTGCCTGCATGTAAGTAAGGCAAATTGTTCAGACAAATCCCTTTGTTATTAAATTGTAAGGAACTTTTCTAAATTTCGAATGAAATGAGAAATCCCAAGCTATGCTTACCTTTTTCAAGGTTCTCAGGTATCCTGAGGTTCTTCAATTTCGAATGAAATGAGAAATCCCAAGCTTTGCTTATTGTCACATTTCAGATACTAAAAGTCAAACACTTTACGGTGTTAACTGTAGCTTTTTCCAGTTTTTTGAAAACCAATTAAACGTTGTTGGCATTTGTTTTTTCATTATTTTGAGTATTTCTTCTGAGCATTCTCTGATTTCCCACTGAGCATGCTTGTCTAGTCTTAGTTTTAAAAAATGCATCATTGATCTTGCGTTCATAGTTACAACAATCGCTGTCTTTGTACCCATCGGCAGAACAAATCTCGCGTCCTCAGCTGGCACACCTTTAGAAGTAAGGTTTTTATAAAGTTCGAAAGATTCATCTTTAAATTTCTCTATTTCTCTTTCAATCTCTTTAGATTTTTTCTTTGGCAAACAAATATCTATTCCTGATCCACTCTTATTAACATATCTCAAGGACTGCTGATCAAAAGTTGCAACTCTATGCCTAACCAATTGATGCGTGAATGTTCTAGATACATCAGAAATAACAAAAGTAAAATGAGGATGCTCAAACGGCCCAAAATGGCCCCATTCTAAAAGTTTTTTTATTAAATTTTTAATACGAATATCTGTTATTTCTTTTTGAGACAATTTATCTACTCCATCAGAAAAACGGCTCTGGCGAGCAGCCAAATAAACTAGTTTTTCTGCCTTAGGAGTAGCAGAGATTAATTTAATTCTCATAAATAGGAAATTTTTTACACAATTCAATCACCTGAAATTTTATTTTTTCAGGAACCTCTTCTTTCTTAAGTATTTGTTTTATCCAAAGTGCAATTTGCTTCATTTCATTCTCTCTCATTCCTCTTGTTGTCATCGCTGGTGTTCCCAATCTCAATCCCGATGGTTTAAATGGTGATTCGTCGTCTGGGATAGTATTTCTATTGGCTAGAATATTGGCATCCTCCAGAAGTTTCTCCGCTTCAGAGGCGTCAATAACGCCGCCAAGATCAATCAGTATTAAATGATTGTCAGTTCCTCCTGAGATAAAATTAAATCCATAATTGATAAGATCATCAGCTAAAATTTTGGCATTTTTAATTGTCTGTTTTTGCCTTTCTTTAAATTCGGGCCTTAGTGCCTCTTCAAAGGCGATAGCCTTTGCTAAGATGATATGTTCGTGAGGGCCTCCTTGAAGTCCAGGAAAAATTGCTTTATCAATTTTGGATGAAATTTCATTCTTAGAATATATAACGGCAGATCTCGGTCCACCTAAAGTTTTGTGAGTTGTTGTCATTACAATATCAGCACCTTCAAAGGGCGAAACATGTAGTCCTGCTGAAATAAGACCAGCGATATGAGAAATATCAGCCAAATGATAAGCCTCAATCTCTTTAGCGATTTTACTAATCCTCTTAAAATCTATTTCTCTTGGATAAGCTGTGGCTCCTGAGACTATAATTTTTGGTCCGTTTTTTATCGCTAAGCGCTCAATTTCATCATAATCAATCAATCCTTTGTCATCTAATCCATAATGAATAATATTAAAAAACTTTGAAGAAATATTAACTTTGTGCCCATGACTTAAGTGTCCTCCATGAGAAAGCTTAAGGGAGAGGATTGTGTCTTGTGGCTCAAGAAGGGCACAATAAATTTCAAAATTAGCAGGCCCGCCAGAGAATGGCTGAACATTTACCTGCCAATCGTCGCCAAGATTAAAAACTTTTTTTGCATTTTCCTGACAAATGGTCTCAACTTTGTCTATGAAAATATTACCAGGATAATAACGTTTTCCAGGATAACCCTCAGAATATTTATTGGTCAAAACAGAACCAGCTGCCTCAAGCACGGCTCTAGAAGCATAGTTTTCAGAAGGAATAAGATCAATCATCTCTTGTTGTCTTTTTTCTTCTTCCTTGACTATTTTATGTAATTTTGGTGAAATCTTTTTTAATTCTTCCATTTATTTTACTACAAATTTTACCAAGCTCGCTTACGTATTTAATAAAGCTTACCTATTAATCTTATCAGATAATTTCCTATCGTCAAAATCTTTACATCTAATTCTCATCACCCCGTATTCTCATTCAATATTCGAAAGGAGTGCTCCTAGTAAGCATTGACTAAGTTCTGGACTTCCAAATATTGTCAAAATGATAATAATTGCGTAAAATTAAATTGCAATATTAGAAACTAACTTCACATATATATCATGAAAAAAATTATTACTATTTTAGGACCAACTGGTTCTGGTAAATCAAGTCTTGCCATAAAACTAGCCAAAGACTTTCATGGAGAGATTGTTTCTGCTGATTCTCGCCAAATTTATAATGGTTTTATTATTGGATCAGGACTAGTTGAAGGTATTCTTGAAAATAATGTTTTTATATCAAATAATATTCCTCATCATTTAGTTCAGTTTTTAGACCCTGAGAGGATCTTCTCTGTTTCAGAGTTTAAAAAACTAGCAATAGAGAAAATAAAAAAAATTCACAAAAATAATAAGTTACCATTTTTGGTTGGAGGTACGGGACTTTACATCGATTCTATTTTAAAAAATTTATCCCTAACTGGACCAAAACCAAATGAAGCTTTAAGAAAAAAGCTTGAAAAAAAATCTGTTGATGAATTGAATAGTCAATTAGAAATCCTTGACCCTGTATCTTCTAAGCATATCGATAAAAAAAATAAACGCCGTTTAATTCGTGCTATTGAAGTTTGTTTATCGGGTAGTGCATTCTCTTCTATAAATAAACAAAATCCTAAACTTTTTGATACACTAAAAATAGGTATAAAAATTCAGCGACCAGAGCTTTATGAAAGAATCGATCGAAGAGTTGACGGGATGATAGAAAACGGCCTAATAAGAGAGACTGAAGACCTTCTTAAGTTCCACAACAAGTCATCTCCTGCATTTTCAGGGATTGGATACAAGCAAGCAATAGAATGTTTAAATGGACAGTGTTTAAAGAACGAGATGATACGAAAAATAAAAAATGCCACTCATGCATACGCACGGAGACAAATCACCTGGTTCAAACGCGACAGTGAAATCAATTGGGTAAATGATTATAAAGAAGCAAAAAAGTTAGTTGAAAAATTTTTCCTTTAAAAATTCTCCAAACAATTTCATTGTATTCTGATGACCTGCAAGTCTCTCGCTTGAAGTCTGTTTTTCTTTTTCATTCATTTCTTCACGATCGCTCTTTATTGATCTGAAATCTTGTTCTCCAACTGTAACTGCAAAACTATTTGCTCCTGTATAAAAAATTTGAAGTTGATCTTCTTCAGATAGATTAGAAATATCATTGAATTCTTTCAATAATCCTTGTATCTTTTCTTGGGTCAATTTATTTTTTGCTCGCCACTTTTCATATTCTTCTGTTGGACCATTATCCATGGCTTCAGTATCTACTTCATTAATTAAATCACCATATTTAGGATCTTTCTCTAGTTCGTCAATTAAAACATTTTGCTCATCAGCAACTCTTCTGGTAATTTCTTGTTGTCCATTAAATCTGTACTTAGGTTTGTCGAGAGCTACCATTGACACCCATGGCGAACCACTACCATCCTCCTTTTCGTCATGTCCCTCGCAAGACTGACATGTCTCGACTCCTAAAAATTGCAAACCAGCAACAACTTCTCTCACTCCATCTTCAATTCCACGTCCAAGTCTATCTCCTATTTCATTTACTTCTTGTAATTTTTCGTTCCATAAAATTTCCTTTTCATTTCCGGCTTCCATATCAACCTCTTGCTCTCTATTCTCTTTAAACATAAGTTTATATTTTACCTTTTTCTCTCGCACATTCCTTACACATAACATACTCTTCTTCATCGTCAAAACAGTGTCTCTCTTCTTCGTAACTCGGCTTACCCAGATAACGACTATCTATATAATATTTAACGCAACAGGGTCGATAGCCAAAAAGTAACCCCTCTAGGGCTGCTACTTCTGGCAACTCCCATCCACCTTTTAGTCTAGAAAGTGAATTAAGAAAATTTACTGCTCTTACAACAGTCATATTTTTAATTTTTCCGTAAAGTGTACTTATCTCATTTTCAAGCTCAGGAATATCCAGAATACTTAAATCTACTTCCTTCAATGCTTCTGATAGTTTTTCTTTTTTGCCTATTGTGTATTGCGGTGGAAGCTCCATCTCGTCCGAAAAACTATCTGTCTCTATATAGTCTATTTCTCTCCTCTCAAGCTCTTGTCTGAGTTCTTCGTGTTGAATAAAAAATCCTCCTATTCTCACGCCTGTCTCAATTTCATCCATCAATCTCATTCCATCTTTAATGTCTGACTCTTTCTCATCTTCACTAGTTTGTTTGGACTTTTCTTCTAAAATTTTCTGATATTTTAGAATCGTTTCTTCAGAATCTTCACGAAATTCAATTATAAATTCTCTGAATTCCTCTTCTAGTAATTCTGCTTTAATAGATCTAATTGATTCCAGTCCAACAATATAAGCAGGACCAATATTTTCAAACAAATCATTACTTCTTCTTTTAAATTCATCTTTATCTTCTATCGCAAGAACTGTATCAACCTGTTCTTTCGCGTTCAGGTTTTGACTATTTAACTCCTGATAAGTTTTCTCTCCTTTATAATCAGAAATTCTTTGATCAGAAATAAGAAAAGCTAATCCCTCTTCTATGGCCCTCACTTTAAATTTGTTCTTTTGATCTTCTAAGCTCTCTGTTTCTTTGCCATTTTCTGTGTTCTCCATCATCCATAAATGAACAAGCTCATGAGTCAATCCATGAATTATGTCTTTTTTAATATCATCTTTCTTTAAAAGCTTAGCAATGTCTATCGATATGTCCCCTTCATCTCTTATTGAATAATCACTATCAGGATTAATTTCAAAAACTATTTTTATCTCAGGTACTTGCCAATTCGGTAAGTATTTTTTTAAAAGATTAGTTATTTCTTCTTTCATTTCGGAGACAACAGGTTCTATCTCAGTGACCATATCTATTAATTCTTTTTCTTTTTCATCTATTAGTTCATTTTCTTCGCTCGACCCACCCTCATCCTTAATAGTTTGTACTATTTCTTCTCTTATTTCACTTCTATCAGGAAATTTAAAACAAAGATTATCAAGATTGATCTCTGTTATTTCTACTTCTAATTCTTTGCTTTCTTTAAACATAAAGATTTAATATTAATATTGTGTTTAAAAGAATATGAGCATTAAATACCTAGATTTTATTCTTTACAAAAACTTACTTTTTCCAGTCTTTGATGCTTAGCTTTTCTCCCTTTCTCTCAATAACTAATTTCTGTCTTTCTCTCCACCCCAGCTTATCAACGAAAGCAGCTGGAAGAACAACACACAAGCTTCTTTTTCCAACACGAGTGATTTTTCTAATTATTTCTTTTTCTTTGATCATAGTATTAATTATTGTTGTTACGTAACATGCTACGTAACAAATTTCACTTTTTTTGCAATATAATACAAAATTTTTTTCTTAACAAGTCTCTGGTTGACAAATCAGATTAGAAATGTTAACCTTAAAATAGAAGTTGCTCAAAGGGGAGAAATGCAAAGAAACGTTGCCGAAACACCTCAGCAATCGCTTGCAAAAATCGTCAAAGATCTTCCAGGAATTGACTCTCGCATTCAGCAGGTCAAAGAAAAAAACAGAAGTATCATCGTAACAACAGTGGCAGGAGAAATGATTCTGCGCGTTGTAGAAGATCAAAAGACTAACCGAAGATAGGTTAGTCTTTTTTTATCCACGAACTGAAGCAGCTAATCTAGCTAGAATATCTTTTCTTTTATAAGAAGGAAGATTATCAAAAATCATTCCAATCATTTCATTAAGGTCTTGTTTCGCAAGACAGTCAGCTGGAGTGACGTTAGAGTCTTCGCCACTTTTTTCTTCATATCTTCTTATAGCATCATTGAAAGCACTATTTTTTCCTCTAACAAAAACTACGTCTGGGGGCAAATTACTTTTTTCTCTTAATGAAAATTGAACTCTGATTGGTTCTTTTGTCCCCTTAAAGGTAATGAGAAAATCTGTCTCTTCTCTTTCGTCGCTATAGTCATCTCGCTCTATACTTTCAATGTATGGATGCTTTCTCAATGCCTCTATAAGAATTCTTTCTGCCTCATGCCCAAAAGAATCTTGTTCGTATTCTTTACTTTCCCAATTCTTTGGTTTTTCGGTTCGAGGCTCTCTAAATCCCATTTCTGCTGGTGATGGCATAGTATTGATTGAATAAAAATTTAATTAGTTTTATTGATAGTTTTCTCATCAACCTTAGGTTGATATGTATCCAAGTTAGCGCGTTTAATAATATCTTTTTCAACCTCACCTTTAGAACACGCGTATTTTTGTTTTGAGATATCTTTGATTGCCTGGATCTGCTCACGATTTCCCTCGCTTGGCTTTATCGATTTCATTCTAAATGCTGATGAAACTTGACCATTAATCATTAATTTAACTATTGATTCAAAATTAGGAAGATTAATGATGTCTTGTCTTTCAAATTGAGGAGCAAATTGTTTTCCTAGTTTTTCTGCATCTTCAACTCCAACTCTAAATGATAGAATTGAGCCAACATTACCAAAAACTGCATCTTTAATATTGTCTTGAAGCTGAGCAATGAATTGATGAGATAAAATAAGGTTAAGTTTATATTTCCTCGCTTCTGAAAGAATCGTCGGAATTGAATCAGTTGTAAAATTCTGAAACTCATCAACATAAAGATAAAAATCTTTTCTTTGTTCTTCCGGAATATTCCCTCGCTTCATTGCTGCCATTTGAAATTTGCTTACCAAAATAAGTCCCAAGAGAGAACTATTAACTTCACCTGTTTGCCCCTTTGAAAGATTAGCTAAGAATATTTTCTTGTCATCCATTATTTTAGCAAGATCAAACTTAGAATGAGATTGACCAATAATATTTCGCATCATGCCATTTTCAATGAAGCGACCAATTTTTGAGACCACGTAGCCAAGCATATCTGACCTTGTTTGGCCAGTTGTTTTTTTCCATTCTTTCTCCCAAAATTGTCTAACGATAGGATCTTGAACTTTGGCCAATTTTTCTTCCATAAATTTATCATCTGTAAAGATGCGTGGAATTTCAACCAATGTTCCCGGATCATTCTTGTCTGTCATGAGAGCTAGCATAGCATTTCTCATATAGTGTTCAAACATTGGTCCTATTACTTCTGGCGGGAAAAGTTTTTGAAAAATCGCAATCATTTCTTGAACAGCAAAATCTTTTTGTTCTTCTGTATCGTATTCAAGCATATTGAGTCCAGCTGGATGTTCAATATCATGAGGCTCAAAAAGAACAACGTCTTCTCTTCTTGATTCTGGAATATTAGCAAGCGTATCTTCAATCAAATCTCCATGAGGATCTATGACCGCGACGCCTCTTCCCGCTTCTATATCATGTCTAATCATCTCTCTAAGCAAAGATGTTTTACCAGTACCAGTTTGCCCAATTATATACGTATGTCGTCTCCTATCTTTATTTGAAGCAAAGAAAACTTTTTTAGTTTCATCTCTAAAGCTAGCCTCTCCTAAGAGCATTGGTCCTTCGCTTGGAAGTTCAACAGGTATCTCTGTTTTAATCGACTTTAAAGTTTTTATTTTTGGTGTTTTTAGATTCTCAGTAGAAAGATGGTAAAGACTTGCCAACTCTTCGCTATTTAAAATAATCGTTTCATTATCATTAAACGCTCTTAAACTAAAATTATAAAACATTCTTTTTAGTAATTGTTTTTTAAGATTAGAATACTTAAAGGCATTTCCCCCAACTAATTCATATTGACCAAAAACACCTATTAAGCTATCTAGAATTTTATTAGCTGATTCTTTGTTTTTCGAAGATGCAAGAATTCTAAAGTTAACTTCAAAAAGTACCTTCTGGGTTTTATATTTAACATTTTCTAAAGCTATTTGGTCAACTTCTTTTTGGACAGGGTTCTCTTCTTCTTTTCCTTTCATCTTAGCTAGTTCAGTTGCTTCATTTGCAACTCCACCCAACAGACTAATGCTCTTACTCGCTTCTTTAAAGCTTCTCCCTTCAGAGATTGCTTTTACGGTTTCCTTAGCTCCTGATGTCCATTTTTTGCTAGCCGGCTTAATAATTAACTGAACTGCTCCACCTTCTTCAGGTGAAATAATAGAAAGGGTATTTGTTATTTGAGCTAATGGATCAACGCTTAGAGATTGATAGGTATTTATTGGTAAAAACTGACTATTTTCAAACCTTAGATATCCACCCACAGTATATCCTTGAGGAACAAATGGATTGTAATCACTGGCGCAAGGAGATATCTCTGCATCAGCATAAATCCCCTGTAAATATTTTTTAGCTTGTGAAGCAAAACTTCTAGGAACAGAAATATAAAAACCGACCTCTTCTTGATTGATTGTGTTCGCTATTTCAACTGTTATGCGAGGTGAACCATATATAAATTTATTCCAGCCACTTCTTTTGAGAGTAGATATATTTGCGTAAAATTGCTCAATTTTTGCAATGTTTTCTTTAAAATTTTTAGTTACCTCTCCTTCTGTCTTCTTCTGATGTTTAGGAAGACGAATTAAAAAAAGAGACATCCCTAAAAGATTTCCCAGGTGTCCCTTTTTACGTTTTGTTAATATAAGTCCCAGCGAATATGCTGATCCTCCTATGAATAAAACAAAGATAAGCCAAAACAAAAACTTTAGCATGATTAATTACAATATTTTGATTATTTTAATTCAATAATTTCTCCTGCTTCTATTAGTTCGTGATAATGTTCAACGCACCAGTCATTAAGTTCGTCAAATAATGCAGGATCAACATTTAGGGCTTCTTCTAGCGCCTTTCTTACACCCACTCTCTCTTTTGGGTCAAGAATTCTCTCTCCTACGGTTTGAACAATCCTTTTGTTGTCTTCGATCGGAAAGCCTTCACGAGCACTTTTAACAATTTGTCTAAATGTTTTTTTTTGTTCTATTTGCTCATCCGTATCTTCTTCGACTTTTGCCTCTTGAGTAATTTTTTCAAGTTCTTCTTTTCTCCTTACCTTCTCTGTTTCAGAAATAGCCTGTTCTTCAACTTCTGTTTTAATAGGTTCAATTTCTTGACGACCTAAATCTCTCTCTTTCTCGATTCCCTCCTGGTTATTAATATTTTTTTCTGACATGTTATTCTTGTTCTCCTATTGATCCACCCAAAACATCTTTTAGCGCTTGTATAAATTCATTAAATTCTTCACGACTTTCTGTACCTGCTTCAACTTTAGTGACAAAACGCTCTATTCCTTCATAGATAGCCTCTCTAATAGCAGGAGATTCATTGAAATCGCTTAAAAATTGTTCTTTATTTTTTTCTCGTGCATCAGCATGATATCCAATAATTAACTTATTTTTTAAGAAAGCTATTGCGGATTTTATGTCGTTCTGAGTGTTGCTCTTAGGGTCTTGATCGAGTCCGAAATGAGCCCTTATACTTTGTGCGCGCCCATCTCTTCGTTCTTCAATATCAGTTTCAGTTTCTTGGGCTTGTGCAACCATAGTAGCTTCAGTTGTTTCTGGTTGGTTTTCAGTTACCTTTCTTATAAGATCTCTCACATCATCGATTGTTCTCTCTGTTTCTTGAGGGGTTCTCTCTGGGTTTTCATTTGACATAAATTTATTTTAGTAATGACCAATTAATATTATCCCTCCTGGTCGTTGATATTTTTTTCTGGCACAACTGACTACCTTTCTTGAAGAGAAAAGCTTTCAATTACAAATATGAATTTAAATTTGATTATTCTGGCTTTGGGTCTTCGGCTTCAGGAGCACCTTCTTGTGCTACGATATTTGGTGCGGGTCCATCCATTCTTTTCTCAAGCTCCTCAATTGAAGTCGCCGGAGTTGCGTCCACTGTATCAGGTCCCTTAGTAGTCAATTCTTCTTGAATTTGGTCAGGGACAGGCTCAATTGGATCAGTCAAGGTATGCTCTGACACAACTGGCTCAGCCACTGACTCTGGAGTAATAGAAGATTTGGAAGGAGTCATTTCTTCTTTAGCTGGCTCCGTGATAGACTCTGGAGAAATTGATGTACTTGTTGTTGGTTCCTCAATAGGTTCTGGAGTAATTGACACTTCTGGAACAGAATCGGGCACAATCAGTTCTTCAACGGGTTCTATAGCTTTCTCTGATTTAATTACAGGAGCTTCTGGAACAGATTGTTCCACTAAAACATCAGGAGACACTTCTAATTCTGGTTCTGCAACAGAAACCTCTGGCGATGCTGGAACATCAGAAGTTTTTTCTTCAACCACGCTTTCATTGATTGGCTTTTCAGGTACAGCTTCTCCCGCAGGCTTTTGTTCGTTAACGGGCGACTCTGTCGATAAAGAATCTTCAGAAATGATTGGCGCGTCTTCTTTAACCAAAGGAGGGATATTTACATCTCCCTGCGAAGTAATGGGGTTGTCAGATATTTCAGATCCGTCAACGCCTCCTTGTAAAATTTGAGAACCTGAATCCATTTCGATTCTCCCTTCTTTTGCTGGTAAGGGCTTTTTCACATAACTCATGATTTTATCTAAAAAACTCATAATAAAAAAACACACATATTTAACTTGATTATATCAATTTTGTACTCATAGATACAAGAGGATAACTTTCAAAAACTTAAAAATGAAAGAATGTTTAAAAAAATCTCGAAGCAATGCTTCGAGATTTAATATACAAAATGCTAAGAATTATACACTAAACACCAACCCATCATTCATCTTCTTCTATAATCTTTATACCTAAATCCTTAAGTTGAGTTTCGTCAAGTTTTGATGGACCATTCATTACAGAAGTTGTGCCTGAAGTCGAGGTTGGAAAAGCAACTGTCTCGCGAATGCTTTTTTGGCTTAAAACAGTTTGAATCAACCTGTCAAAACCACAAGCAATACCACCATGTGGAGGGACTCCATAATCAAAGGCTTCAAGGAGGTGTCCAAATTTGGCTTCAACTTCTTCAGCGCTATGCCCTAAAACCTGAAAAGCTTTTTTAAGGATTCCTCTATCATGAGTCCTGATTGAGCCTCCCATAACTTCCATACCATTTAGAGCTAGGTCATATTGTTTGGCCTTAATATTGAGAAGATTCTTCTTGTCTTCATCTGTAATCTTCTCTGGGTTTATTTTTTTGAAAATTTCTAGACCCTCATCACTCATTCCTGTAAAAGGATGATGAGTCGCATCAATTGACCCATCCTCTAATACTTCAAACATCGGGAAATCAACAATCCAACAAAAAGCTAAAGTGTCTAAATCATCTTTATCTTTTCTTAAATCAGGCCTATCATTCCCGTATTTGTCCATTGACTCTTTATAGCTAATACGAGGAAACGGTTTTTCTTGAATTTTCTTATCAAAAACATTTTCACAGAGCCCGATCATTAATTCTTCCATAAGATTCAAAACGTCTTCTTGCTCTATAAAGCTCATTTCTATATCAAGTTGTGTAAATTCAAAAAGCCGATCTGCCCTTAAGTCCTCATCCCTAAAGTCTCTAGCAAACTGAAAATATTTTTCAAGTCCTGCTATCATTAAAAGCTGTTTGTATTGTTGTGGACTCTGAGGAAGTGCATAAAATTTTCCTTTTTGGGTTCTTGATGGTACGACAAAATCTCTTGCTCCTTCTGGAGTCGATTTAGTCAGTAAGGGCGTTTCAACTTCAATAAAATCTTTTTCTGCGAGATAATTTGTCATCCAAACCTTAGCGCATGAACGAAGCTTAACAATTTCTTGCATCCTATCTCTCCTTAGATCAAGATAACGATACTTAAGTCTATGCTCTTCTTTGATATCTAACCCATCTCCCTTAATATCGATTGGCAACTCTTTGGCCTCAGAAATAATCTCAGTTTTAGTTACCAAAAATTCAACTCCACCAGTTTTAATGTTTTTATTAATCATTTTCTCTGGTCGTTGCTTAACTTCGCCTTCAAGACGAACAACCCATTCCGACCTTAGTTTTTGGCCATCGTTATAAGCATCTGGATGATCAGGTGCCAAAATGCACTGAATAGTTCCAGTTGTATCCCAAAGATCAATAAAAGTAATTTTTCCGTGATCTCTTCTGGTTCTAACCCAACCACAAAGCTCTATGGTTTCACCGATGTGTTTTGGGGTATCTCCTATTAATGTTCTTTTCATGATTCTTGTATTCTAATTAATGTTATTTTTATGTGTTTGGTCAAGGTCCTCGAGATAAACGAGAGGTCCTTATAATTATTTACTCAAGGTTCTCAGATAATCCTGGAGTTCTTATTAAAGATGAATAAAAAAACATACAAAATTATTTCAGCGCCATAATGAACGCGAAAGAGTCCCTTGCGTCTTTACCTTCAAGACGTTCTGAAGAAAACAGTCGATTACCTTCCTGGCTCATTGTTGAGTACTCAGAAAGCTGTATGTGCTCTTCTAAGATGCCGCTCTTTATAAGTGATATCTTGATGGCCAGCCCAGTATCGAGAAAGTAAGATCCCGACTTATCTGGATTAATCTTAAAAAATGTTTCAATTTCTTCTAGATCATAAATCTGTTCACCTTCCTGGTCCTTGGCATTTAAAAATTCTTGGCGAACTTTTTCATCGACTTCAAATCTTTCTCCGTCAGCATGCGGTCCTACAGCTACTAACAGTTCTTCTGGTTTTGAATTATAATTTTCAACCATCGTCCGAATACCCTTTCGAGCGATCTGCTTAAGTGTTCCTCTCCATCCTGAATGAAAAACTCCAATTGACTGATGCTCAGAGTCATAAATACCAATTGGCGCACAATCAGCTGCCGCAACCATTAAGGGAATCTCTTTAAGGTCAGTTACGATGCCATCAGCTAAGATCCTAGCACGCTCATCTTTCTCTTTATCCAAATACTTCTGATCGACGACGACAACATTGTCGCCATGCTCAAGTGCAGTTTTTTGAATATTGTGAGAGTTTGCTTCTGGAGCAATTCTTTTTAGAAGATTAACAATGATTCTCCCTGCACAGATTTTATCTATTCTTGTTTCACTATTTTCATCAGAAAAAGCTCTGTCAAACCTATCTTGTCTTCCAGTTATTCTGATTTTTGCATCTTCTCTACCAATGTTTCTTTTCAATTCCTTAGTTGAAGCACCCATCCCTAGAGAACTGTGGAAGTTTTTAAAAATCGACGGCTGCCAGACACCGTCTTCGATAGTTTCTTTATCAATTTCAAGGACTTCTCCTGTTTCTTCTTTTTTGGATAAACTCGCTTCTGTTCTAAAATCTGATTGTTCTTTAAAAGACATGTAATTTCAGTATAAATCTATGGTTACTTAATTCTTTTCACACGAATAAGTCCTGATGCTGGTACAACATCGACTCCTTTTTTCTCTAACTCGTCAAGAAATAAATTAATACCAATTGAATCAGAAGAAATGTGTCCAGCAATTACTGCATTAACGTGAGCCTTTTTAGCGGCTTCAGTATGTTTTTCTGACATGTGCATGCCGATAATAGTTCCTATCCCAGCCTGCGCAAGTCTTTCATATATTTCAGCTGACCCCTCTGTCCCGCCAGTAATTTCTGTTAAGGCAATTTTTCCACAACGATTTTCTTTAGACCCCGCAAAAAGCTTAGGACCCGCCTTTCTTTTGGAAGCTTCTTTGTATTCAGGTATCTCTAGTAATAGACCTAGAAGTTCGTTGATATATCTAGGATTATTCTCTTCTATAATTTTCTTTAAAAAATCAGCAGCTAAATTATCACAAACCGTATGAAGACACATATATGGCATATTAAGTAGGTCTGCTGCGTCAACTGCACGATTATGATTAGAGCCAGAAACTCCCCTGGCAACCTCAGAGATTCTTTTCCTTAAAAGTCCTTCTGCAACATTGATAGGAACACCGTATTGCTCCAAAACATCTGCTTGTAGCTCCATGACTTCGTCGAGACCAGCCAATGCAATACCAACTGGATGATGAGATATAACTAAATCAATGTTACCTAGTCTATCTGCCAGGAGTAATTCTGCTTCTTTCATATCTATTCCCATCATTATTCTTTTTATATCTTTGTCTGTGTTTACTAAAATACGACTATCAGCATAAGGATTGGTTAGGTTCTCTATATCGAAAATTTCTTTTTCTTCTTTGGTGAGCTTGCTATAAGATTTATTCGCACGCTTTAATAATAAATCAATTTGTTCTTTGGAGCGAAAATCCGTTTCCTTTCCTAATTTAATGGCCAATTGGTAGATCTCTTGTATTTTCATAGTATTAAATCAAGGTTCTCAGGTAACTCTGAGGTTCTTGCTCCAAGGTTCTCAGGTAACTCTGAGGTTCTTGCTCCAAGGTTCTCAGGTAACTCTGAGGTTCTTGCTCCAAGGTTCTCAGGTAACTCTGAGGTTCTTGCTCCAAGGTTCTCAGGTAACTCTGAGGTTCTTATAATATTAAATCAAGGTTCTTCTTTCTAAACTTTTAAGGGATTATTTTTGTGATTAAAAATCCACTTTACAAATTCTATGCCCGCTAATTGTATCACTCCTAGCCCCATAATGATAGACCATTCAAAATTACCAATATAAGTTAAATGAAGCATTTTTTGAAAAAATGGTAAGTAAATTGACACTATAAGAAAGGCCATGCTAAAACCAGTCGAAAATAATAGATATTTATTATTGAATAGATTCATCTTAAAAATTGATTTTCTAAGACTCTTGACTGCGAAAGAGATAAAAAGCGTTTGCACTGTTAGTCCTGCGAAAATCATTGTTCTAATGTGATTGATTTCATAGCCTGTTTTCACAAGATAAACATAAATTCCAAAAAGCAAAAAATCAACTATAAGTCCTATCGCAAGAATGATGAATTTCATTTCACGATCAAGAAGAGAGCTTTTCGGATCGCGAGGTTTTCTCCTCATAACACCTTTCTCTCCTGGTTCAAGAGCAAGAGCAAAAGACGGTAGCCCATCTTCGACAAGATTTATCCAAAGAATTTGAGTCGGAAGAAGAGGAATCGGCATTCCAAGAATTATGGCACCACCGATAAGAAGAATTTCGCTAAAACTACCAGTCAGAAGATACACAACAACCTTTTTTATATTATCAAAAATGATTCTTCCTTGACGAATTGCCGAAACAATGTTTTTATAATTATCGTTAAGCAACACTAAGTCAGAAGCCTCCCTGGCAACTTCCTGACCCGACCCAAGAGCTATGCCAATATCAGCACCCTTAAGAGCTAAGGCATCATTAATACCATCACCAGTCATAGCAACAACCTCTCCATTTTTCTGATAAGCTTGCAATATTCTAATTTTATCATAAGGAGAAACACGAGCAAAAACAATCGCGTTTTTGAGTCGTTTTCTAAGTTCCGGCTCTGACAATCGAGAGATTTCATCGCCTGACAGAATCTCTCCCTTTTTAGTATCAAACCCTAAATCAGTTGCTATAGCTTTGGCGGTAAGAGCATGATCTCCTGTTACGATCACTGTCTTAATCCCAGCTCTTCTAACTGATTTTATGGCACGTTTTACTCCTTTTCTTAATGGATCTTTCAGTGCGACAAACCCCATAAAAACCAATTTCTCTATTTCTTTTCCTTCAAGGCTATCGAAATCAGACGAAACTTTCCTATATGCCACACCCAAAACCCTTAGTCCTTGAGTAGCAAAACCCTTGTACTGACTTTCAAAATTGCTAAGCATTTTAGGAGTCATTTTTTTGGTTCCTTTTTTTGCTTTAATGTAGACACTTCTCTCTAGTGCACTTTCTGGTGAACCAACAAAGTAGAGAAAATTATTAGCTTCCCCTTTTGTAAGCTTTACTTGAAATTTATTTGAAGAATCAAATGGAATACTATCTAAAACAAATTTTTCTCTGTTAAAGTAAAGTTTTGGATCGACTTCAGAGACTGCTTTTTTTAATAGAGCCTGTTCTGTCGGACTTCCAACATAACGCCAATCGGCAAACTTCTCGCTAGGATTTTCAATTCTAGCAGAACCAGCAAAGATTAAGGCCTTATATAAACGATCTTTGTTCTTTGGTGAACTCTCATAAAAAACATTATCAACCGCCATTTTTGCCTCCGTTAAAGTACCTGTTTTGTCAGTCAAGATAACAGTCACTCCTCCTAAGGTCTCAGCAGCCGACAATCTTCTTAGATAAGCTTTTTTCTTGGAAAGCTCTTTCATTCCTACCGCCAAAATAACTGTTACGGCCACGATTAATCCTTCCGGGATTGCCGAAACGGCCACCGCTACTGCTAAAAGAAAAATTTCATTGAAATTAGCTGGGCCAGTCATTATCAGCCCATCAATCAATATGATAAAAAATGCAACAGCAACAAAATAGCTAATAAGTTTTGAAAGCTTTTGAATTTGTTTTTGAAGAGGAGTCTCTTCTCTCTTTTGCTCGCTTAATCTTACACTGATTTGCCCTAATTCAGTATCCTTACCAGTTGTTACGACTATTCCCCTCCCTTCTCCTCGAGAAATAAGAGTCCCTTGATAAACCATGTTTTTTCTTTCCGCCAGAATAGCATTTCCCTTAATATTCTGTGTATTTTTATTTACAGGCATTGATTCTCCTGTAAGAGTCGCTTCATCAGTAGTCAAATTTTTTGCATATCCGAGTCGCATGTCAGCAGCAACTCTATCTCCTTGTTTTAAAAAGACTATGTCGCCCGGGACCAATTCTTTGGCAAGAATAATTTTTTCTTCACTTTCCCGCACGACATGAACTTCAAGTGCAAGACTATTTTCAAGTGAATCCAAGATTTTTTCCGCTTTTCTTTCTTGAAAAAAACCAAAAAGAATATTCAAAAGTATTGCAAGCGCTATAATATAGCTATCTGTTTTCTCTCCTGCAAGGAATGATGCTTCCGCAGCAAAAATTAAAAAAACAATAAAAAAACTACGAAACTGGGCAAAAAAAAGTTTTAAATCAACAAAACGCTTTTTTTTGACTATTTCGTTAAATCCATGTTTTTCAAGATAAGCTTTCGCTTGCCCTAAACTAATTCCCTCGTCAGAGCTTTTAAGTTTTTTAATAACTTGATTGAAAGAAAATTCGTGCCAAGCATTAGTCATAATATTATTACATTCCTACTAATAATCTATAGATCAATGAAACAAATGGCCAAATAACGTATGGCGCTAAAAGGACAACAACTATTAAAACAATTATTCGATTCTGTTCTAATTGTCTTTGCCATTTTAAATATTTAAGAGGTATAAATGCTCCCAATATTCTTGATCCATCAAGCGGAGGAATTGGTAAAAGATTAAATACTGCAAGGATTATGTTTATTAAGACAACTATGCTAAAAAAATTCGCTAGAGAAATTAATTGAATACTTGTCTGGGGCAAATATCTTAAAGTTATTCCAAAAATAGTTGCCAAAATTAAATTTGACGCAGGACCAGCCAATGCAATTTTTGCTTCACCGTACTTTTGGTCTCTAATATTATAGAGATTTATTGGCACTGGCTTAGCCCAGCCAAAAACAAAGCTACCATTAGTAGTTATCCATAGTAAGAGGGGTACAAAAAAAGAGCCGACTGGATCAAGGTGCTTCATTGGATTTAGGCTCAACCTACCCATAGTCTTCGCAGTTGGATCGCCAAGACGATTCGCCATCGCTCCATGAGAAACTTCATGAATAACAGCAGAAATAATCAAAACGATTAGTCGAAATATAATAGAATTTGCATCCATGGAATTAGAAATTACTTATATTAGCTGAAGTTACTTCCTTTATAACGCTCAAAGATTGCTTTTTTTGAATTTTTTAGCTAAAATGATGGAAATTACAAAAAAGCCCTCTATACTAATAATACAATAATAAGTTAAATGACTCAAATATGAAATGTGAAATTTGCGGAAAAACATCTATTATGTGTGGCCTTACAAAAAAACTAAGAGGAAGAATTAACCCAACTGGAAAAAGATGGAGACGTGCCAATATTCAAAACGTCACTGTTAGCGGCAAAAAGGTAAAAGCTTGCACTCGCTGTATTAGAACTTTAAACAAAAAAGGCAAAGCTTAAACTTACTATTAAAAGAACCTTTTTTTGAAGGTTCTTTTGTTTTTTTAAAAAAACCTTAAAAAAATAGTTTATAATATATGCATTATAGCTAAAACCTATTTAAAATACTTGATTTCTAAATCATCTTATGGTATAATGTATAATAGAAGAATATTTATTCTAAAAGGAGACTTAAATGATTGAAATCATGGATAGAAGCTCTGTTCTGATTAGTCACAGCGGTGGGAGTTATATCACAATTGCCAAAAGAGAGTTGCGACTCCCAAAACACGAAGGTGAATTTACTGTCTACTGGCAACAAGATGGCTCACCGTTCGTTGTAAATGGCACATGGTACACTGAGCCTCGACACAACCTGGATCCGCACATTCGCATCTCTTACCCAGGAGAGCATTGGAATCCACCAGTCGAAGTCAATGATTGGTTGATAAAGACGATCAAAGCAGAAATAAGAATAGTCGAAGCCGCGATGAGTTAATCGCAAAACCCAAGACTCACACGAAGTAGTGTGAGTCTTTTTTTTGTAAAATTTAATGGCTCAATAAATATTAGTTGTTAAGTTTATTTGCTATATTATTGTCTCAATCTCTTTGTGCTTTTATCATGTCGAAGAAAAATTGTGAACTTTTGTAGTGCTATTATTTATTCCTTCCTAGTAACCTTCGTAACGAGAGGAATACCCTTCTCTTCTAAGAGCTTCTTAATTTCGTCTGGAACTTCGTCAATATTTTTCACCACCACCTCTTTGACATCTTCAAGAGACACTCCTTCAGGTATTAAGGCTTCAATATATTCGAGTGCTCCTTCCATATCATCCATTGGATTATTTCTGCCAGGAAAAACGTAGTTGTCGCTTTCTGGACTATAGCGATGCAAATTGAATAGAGCCTTATCAATACTAGCATGTCTAGCTAAAATCCTTCTATCTTCTACTCCTCTGTCATTATATTTTTTTATCTCAATAGGCCTGATGAGATGATTATCGTTCATTGAGTCACCTTCAACAAAAACCGACCTATCATAAACATCGTCATTTAAAACAACCATGTACTCTCCGTACTGGACTGGAGCACCATATTCATCTCGACTATTTTCGCTCCCCAAGGAAGCTGATATTGGGTTTTTTCCAGATACGCCTAATTTTTTTTCGGCTCTTTCTCTTTTGCTGAGATAACTTATACCAGTGCTATCCAATGGTCCACCCCTGGCCTTCTTTTTTTGCTCTTCTCTGTCAAACTCCCAGATAGACTTTAACCTTCCCTCTGTTAAAAGACCCTTGAGACCATCCTCTTTTCTTCCAATATTAATGAATCTTGTTTTTTCTACTTTTACTAACTCTCTTTTCATCTGTGACAAAACCTTCTCTGTATCCCATCCTCTTTTTTTGTGAAAATGACGAACGAAAAGCGCGACAGATTCTTCTATGTTATCAAAAGATTTAACGTCTAGATGCCTTGTGTCGCTATCTGAGCTCATCACCTCGGCCTTAAAATCCTCTTTACCTTTCTCGCCTAAGCCAAACTCATTTGCAATTTCATTGTTAAAAAAATCACGCCACTCAAGTTCTGTTGATTCACTTTCTCTAAGAATATCTATGTTAGAAAATGCTTCCTGTACTCTCTCTAGCAAAAGATCAATATTCTCTTCTTTTAATTCTTTATAAATTTTCTTTGTGTTCTCCTCTGTGTGTGAAATTGATTTTTCAAACGTTTCAACCTTTTTTTTATATCGTTCACTTGCCGCCTTATATCTCTCAACTATGAGATTTAATTCAGCATCTTTAAAAAGTGGGGCATTAAGCGAATTATCTTTAAAGTATTCTTCCAGTTGTTTAAATCGCCTATCAATATCGTACTCATGATTTCTTTTTCTTTTCTTTCCTCCAAACCCTGCAAATGAATTCTTTATTTCCTCAACTTTTGTCAAAATATCTCCCTCGACTTGGTTAAGATTTTGTTTTTCCTCGTCCATATCCATTTGATTACGTTCTTCAATCTCTTTTCTTTTTTTCATGCTCTGAATACTGTTTTCAATTCTTCCTTCTGTCAGCTTCAATCTTTCTTTTACAAAGATTATTTCTTGTCGAGTATGTGAGAATGAAAATCTTTTGCTAACAGTTTCAAAGAACAGCTCTTTAACTGCTTGTTTGTCAAAGCTATCCTTGTTTAAAAATACCTCCAGTCCTTCAAGAGGTCCCGCAAATTCTTTAATTCTATCTAAAAACTGCTCCAGTTTTTCTACCGTTGGCTCACCCTCATAAAGTTCTGTTAGAATTCCTTCAATCTCTTTTAACAAGTCTGCCGCTTCTCTAATTTCAACAAAAAAACCAGAACGAATCTCTATTCTTTCTTTTTTCTCTTCTGCGTTTCCTTCATGCTTCTCTTCTTCTGTCTCAACAAGACCTTCTGTCTCTGTTCTCGGTTCTTGCTCTTCGGGTTTTAAAGTATTAATCTCAGGATCTAGATTTATTCTATTTTTTTCAATATTTTCCATATGTTTTAATTATAACAAAAAACCGATAAAAAGTTAAAGTTGATATTAAATTTATAACTATTGAGTTAAATGTTATAATATGAATGTATTCGTTATTTTAAAATATGATTAATGTTTGGTTATATACAATAGGTAGCGTTTTAATTGTCAGCTTCTTGGCTTTTTTTGGAATTTTCTTTTTAGCATTGAAGGAAAAAACTTTAAAAAAACTTCTTCTTTTGTTAGTAAGTTTTTCGGCAGGTGCTCTTTTTGGTGGTGCCTTCTTTCATCTCTTGCCTGAGATTGTAAGCAAAAATGGCTTCACTCCCCAAGTTTCTGTTTATATATTAACTGGCATAATTTTTTCTTTTTTTATTGAAAAGATTGTTCATTGGCGTCATTGTCATTTACCGGTAAATAAAAAACACATTCATCCTGTTTCTATCATGAGTCTTACAGGTGACGCTGTTCATAATTTTATTGATGGAATTGTTATCGCCGGAGCATACCTAATAAATATTCCCTTAGGTATAGCCACAACTTTTGCTGTCATTCTTCATGAGATACCTCAGGAGATTGGAGATTTTGGAGTTCTTCTTTACGGAGGTTTTTCGAAGAAAAAAGCCCTACTTTTTAATTTTCTAACAGCATTAACTGCTATATTGGGTGCCTTAATTGCCCTTCTATTGAGTCGATATGTGGGAGGTATCACAAACTTTATTATTCCTTTTGCAGCTGGCAATTTTATTTATATTGCAGGATCTGATCTTATCCCTGAGCTTCATAAGGAATGCAAGGCTTCAAAATCTTTGCTCGAACTTTTTATCTTTATTCTCGGTATAGGGCTAATGATGTTAATGTTATTATTTGAATAAAAATGGTAAAATGATTTTACATGAAAGACATTATTAAAAAAATTCAAGATGCTAATCTTCACGGTCGAGGTGGTGCATCTTTTCCAACCACTAAGAAGTGGGAGGCTTTTTTGAATACCGAAACAAAAGAAAAATACATTATTGTGAATGCTTCAGAGGGCGATCCTCAGATGTCAAAAGATGGCTATCTACTCAAAAATCATTTGTCCGAGGTTATTGATGGTCTCAAAATTGCCCTAGAAACTTTTCCTGAATCTATTGGATACTTTTATTTAAGAAAAGATTATTACACCAAATACAAAAAAAAGATTAAAAAATTAACTAAAGATTTGCCGGTTAAAATTTTTAAAAAAACTGGTGGATATTTGGCAGGTGAAGAAACTTCTGTTTTGGAAGCAATTGAAGGTAACCGTCCAGAACCTAGAAGCAAACCACCATACCCATCTGAATGTGGCCTATTCAATAAGCCAACTCTCATTAACAATGTCGAAACCTTTTATGTTATTTCAAAAATAGCAAAAGGAACATACAAAAATGAGAGGTTGTATTGTTTGTCGGGTGATATAAAGAATAAAGGTGTTTTTGATCTTAAAGAGGGATTAACAATTAGAGAGATATTAGAAAAAACAAAAAATCTACCAAAAGATAATAATTATTTTATTCAAATGGGAGGCACTTTAGGAGAATTTATTACCCCAAAAGAAATCGACAGACCGCTTCAAGGATTAGGCTCTATTGTTGTTTATAATAAGAAAATTACCAATCCCGTACTTTTGGCTCAAAAAATTCTTAAATTTTCTATGTATCAAAATTGTGACAAATGCACGCCTTGTAGAGAAGGAGTGTTCCGTCTTAGAGAAGAATTCTTAAAAAAAGAGCGCAATAAAAAAATTCTTAATGATATTTTTGAAGTTCTAGAAGATACTACTTTGTGCCCATTAGGCATGTTGTCTGGTCTATCAATCCAATCATTACTAAATAAAATAATCGATGTCAAAGATTAAATTTAAAATTAACAATAAAATTATTGAAGCAGAAGAGGGTAAAACTATATTAGAAGCTACTAAAGAAAATGATATTTATGTGCCAAGTCTTTGTAATCACACTGACTTGGATATCAAGCCTAATTGTCGAGTTTGTAGTGTTGAGGTTAGGGGACAAAAAAGACTTTTAACAGCTTGTTCAACCAAGATTAAAGAAGACATGGAGGTTTTTACAAATACTCCTCGAGTAAAGAAGGCAAGAAAAACTAATCTTGAATTAATTTTTTCTCAGCATAAAGAAGAATGTTCTGATTGTGTTTGGGAGCCAAATTGCCAACTATTGGATTTGGCAAAGAAAAATAAAGTTACTATTAATCGATTTAAAGATAGAAAAGACAATTATCCTACATACAGTTTTGACGGTGTAATTGAATTTGATAGCTCAAAGTGTATTGATTGCAGAAACTGTGTTGAAGTTTGTAAGAATCAAGGAGTTGGCTATTTAGAAGTACAAAAAAGAGGTCATGAAGTAAAAATTGTTCCTACTAAAAACAAAAATATAGATTGTATCTTTTGTGGACAATGTATAATGCATTGCCCTGCAGGAGCATTTGAATCAAAAGGAGAATTTGAGACAATTGAAAATGCACTAAAACAAAAGGGTAAAATTACCGTTGTCCAATTTGCCCCATCAATTAGAACAAGCTTAGGTGAAGAATTTCGCATGGACTATGGAAAAGTTGTCACCGGAAAATTAGTTGCTTCTCTTAAAAAACTTGGTTTTGATTATGTACTAGACACATCAACTGGCGCAGACTTTACAACAACGGAAGAATCAAATGAGATTGTAGAACATATTAAAGAAAAGAAAGGGTTACCACTCTTAACATCTTGCTGTCCTTCGTGGGTAAGGTATGTTGAATTCTACTACCCAGAACTCATATCCCATTTAACCACTGCTCGGTCTCCTCAGGAAATGTTAGGTGGTATCGTTAAAACTTATTGGGCAAAACAAAAAGGCATTGATCCTAAGAAAATTTATATGGTATCGATTATGCCCTGTACTTCAAAAAAATACGAAATTGATCGTTCAGAGCTAAAGGTTTCTGGAATGCCTTCTGTTGACTGTGTATTAACAACAAGAGAATTTGCGCGGCTTCTTAAGATGAAAAGATTAAATTTTACAAAATTGAAGCCTGCCCCTCTTGATAATTTGATTGGTGAACCAACTGGCGCAGGAGTTATCTATGGTGCCAGTGGAGGTGTTATGGAATCAGCTTTTAGAACTACGTACGAAAAATTAACTGGCAAAAAGTTAGAGAAGCTTGAATTTAAAGAAGTACGTGGTATGGGTGGAATAAAAGAAGCTAAAGTTGTCATAGGCAATGACTCTCATAAGGTTGCTGTTATTAATGGGTTAGGAAATGCTAAAAAGTTTTTTGATAATTTGAAAAAGCATCCAGAGAAAAATGACTATACCTGCATTGAAGTTATGGCATGTCCTGGTGGCTGTATCGGTGGTGGTGGTCAACCATTGCCAGCCGACGAGAGTATCCGTCTCGCACGAGCCAATGGACTCTATAAAATAGATAAAAATACAGAAATTAGACGAGCTCACGAGAATCCAATTGTGAAAAAAGTTTATTCTGAATTTTTTGACAAAAACCCAAAGGCTCGACAAGAAATTCTTCACACATCTTATCACAGACAAAAAAGAGGAAAAGTAAAGATTATTTAAATTATTAATTAGTTGCTATTTATTCATGAAGATATTTAAGCCTCATAAAACTGAAGAAAGAACCCTGGAACTGTTTCTGGGATTACCACTAGAGACAGCTAAGGCACTCAGCGTTAAATCTGTTGCATTTTTAGGACTATTGACTATCGCAACAGTTGCACCACTACTTGTCCAATCTCAAGCAATTACAGGTCCTCTTATCAATGCTACTCTTTTTATTGCTACGGCGTTTTTGGGAATAGAAGCAGCGATCATGATTGGACTTATCCCAAGTGTTATTGCTCTTAGCTTCGGACTCTTGCCTGCCATATTAGCTCCCATGATTCCATTTATAATGATCTCAAATGCTTTGTTAGTAATTGTCTTTGGTCTGGTGCAAAAGAAAAATTATTGGCTAGGAGTTATTTCAGCAAGTTTACTTAAATTTATTTTTCTTTTTTCAACTAGTTCAATCGTAATCGCTCTTCTTACGAAAAAAGAAATTGCCACTAAAGTAGCAGGAATAATGTCATGGTCACAATTAGTTACTGCTCTTGCTGGAGGGACTATCGCCTGGCTAGTAATCAGAACAATCAAAAAGTAGCTTTTTTATATATACAAAAAATCCGTCTTAACGACGGATTTTTTATTAGACTTTAACTGGGAAAGTTTGGAAATAATTCCAACTCTTCTAAGGATTTTTTGAACTAGAAAATTTAGTGTCCACTCAATCATCTATAAATAGACGACATATAGTCCTAACATCAGACATACTATGCCATGACCACACACACAGATCGCACACATAGTTGGGAGGGACCTGTTCGCCGTAAGCGAACCTGTCCACCCAAGCATAGCGTGAACGGGGGTTTCTTTCATCCACTTCCACGGAAATGGACCTGTCAGAATCCCAATAAGTAGGTATAGATCAAAATCCAAAGAATATCCTCAGTCAAAGCCATGTTATTATTATACTATAAAAAAACTAAAGTCTAAAATGGAAAAAACTGGAATAATTGTACTACTAATTAAAAAAACGCTTTTCAGCGCATAATTTTTTGCTTCCTTCGTTCTCGGGTTTTACCTTTTATAAACTATAGCTAATTTTCTTTTGGTTGAAGACACTGCCCAAGCCAAAAACATTAAAAGAGAAATAACCGTTATCAAGGAAAAAACTAAAAGTGTTTCGAGCCTTTCTGGATTTAAAATATATTCACTTGGTCTCATAATTAATTTTAACGAAAAACATCCTCAATCTTGTGACAAAAAGACAACTTTATTTTTGACTTAACCTCATTTTAATTCTCTAACAAAAAACAGTCAAGGAGACTTATCCACATTGTTATGGGAGAATCTAATACTTGACTGTCTCTATGTATTGTATTTATTAAAATATTTATTTCCTAAAGCTCATCATCTCCGTAAACAAATGTCTTGTCAATCTTGTCATAGTCAAACAAGTCATCTGTTTGAAATAACACCTCAATCTCCTTTTCAGCATTTTCTGGACTATCTGATGCATGAACAATATTACATTGACCACTCATAGAGAAGTCTCCACGAATCGTTCCAGCATCAGCCTCTCTTCCCTTAGTAGCTCCGGTAATTAACCTTACTGCAGAAACTGCCTCAAGTCCCTCAAGAACCATAAGTACGACTGGCGCACTCTTCATAAAACTTTTTAAGCTATTAAAGAATGGCTTATTTTTATGGTGAGAATAATGTTTATCAAGTAAAAGATCGTCAAGGCTAATCATTCGAAGACCAATAATCTTAAGACCCTTTCTTTCAAATCTTTGGATAATATCTCCTAACAGATTTCTTTGGAGAGCGTCAGGCTTAACAATAATAAGAGTTCTCTCATGTTTTTGTGCCATAGTAATAATTAACAAGTATTATGAGATAATACCAAATAAATCAATATATTTCAATCTTCAACCCAGACCTTTCTTCCGTCTGTCAGAACTTCAATGTCTCCTTCCTGGTCTGTTCTCAGAGTTAAAACATCTCCAAGTCTACTAAAAACGTCTGGATGCGGGTGACCATAAGAGTTTTCACCAACAGAGATAATAGCAATGTCTGGATCAACTTTCATTAAAAAAAGTGAGTGAGTTGAGTATCGAGATCCATGATGCCCTATTTTTAATAAATCAGCAGAAAGATCTATTCCAGAATTAAGCAATTTTGCTTCCAAAGAAAAACCAGCGTCTCCTGGAAAAAGTGCCTCAAAGTTCCCAAAAACAAGTTTTGAAATAACTGAATACTCGTTATACTTCTCAGTTTCTAGGTCTTTTAGGGAGTTATCTGGATAAAGAATAAAAAGTTTTGCTCCATTTCCAAGCTCAATAGCTTGTCCTTGTTTTGTAATTGTCATCTCTAATTGATTTTCTTTTAACAATCTTACCAATAACTCATAAGATTCATTTTCTTTTTTAAGCCCTGAATAAAAAAAGTTTTCTACTTCATAAGCTTCTAAAACTTTTAAGATGCCACCTAGGTGATCAAAATCGGGATGAGTTAGAAGAATAGCTTCAATTGTTCTGTCGTAAAAGGGAAGATTTTCTCCCAATCTCTTTAAAATGTGCTCACCATCTCCACCATCAATTAATAGCTGATTTCCCATAGAATCATCGATCAGAATGCTATCGCCCTGCCCTATATCTAAAAATGTAATTTTCAGAAAACCATTTCCATCATTTCCATAAAAAACACTCTGCCAAATAAAAAAATTAAGAATTAAAAAAATGATAGAAAAAATGATTTTAGATAATATCTTTTTCATTTATAAATTTCACAACTTTTTTTTAGCGCCAAACTTTCCACAGCGCAAGAGGAGTTAAGTGTTTCTTGTAATGTCTTCTCCACCAAATGATTACTAAAAATAAAGATATATAATAAACAACAAATAGCACTATCGAAATATTATTACTAATCTCTATGGCTGACCAGCTAAGACTGCCTGTCCAATAAATAAAATTAAGAATTGCCTTTAATAGCGGCTGAAGAATTAAAGTCAATATATATGGATTTATAAAAATTGACAGCAATGCCCACAAAAATCCAAGGCCTAATGAAAAAGGAAGAATGAGTAAAATAAAAAAGTTTACTATAGGGGCTACCAGAGAAAAGGTTCCAAAATTATAAACAATAATTGGCAAAGTAAAAATTTGAGCAGCAAGCGTAACTGTTAAAACATCAGATAAAATTTGCGCCAATTTAAGTTTCTTATTAAACAGGTAATCGAAAAAAGGCTTCAAAAGAAAAATTCCTAAAACTGCTAAAAATGACATTTGAAATCCAACATCATATCTTAATAACAATGGATTATAAAGAAGCATTAAAAATGCTCCGTAAGTAATAATTCTTTCTCCTTGAAAAATTTTACCTAAAGATAATGAGGTAAACATTAAGGAAGCCATAAAGACGGCCCGCATCAATGACGCTTTAAATCCAATAAAAACAGCAAAGAAAATAAGAATAATAATCGTTATTGTGCTAGCTTGTTTCCTCCAAAGACCAATCGCTAGTAAGCCACCCAAAATAAACATTGATAAAACAGATAGATGAAGTCCAGAAATTGCTACGACATGAGATGTTCCAGAACGCGAAAGACTCTCTCTGAATTCTTCATTAATTAACCCACCATCTCCTAAAATAATTGATTTTAGAAAAATAGCCTCCCTTTCAGAAAAATTTCTTGTAATCTGTTTACGTATTTTTGATTTTGTACTATGGATAAAACTAACAAAAGTTCCCAAAGATTCTTCTATAAGATCTGTCTCAGGAAAACGCATTTGATAATAAATATCATCTTTTGCTAAATAACCCTGATAATCAAAATCATCTATTTTTGAAGGAATTTCTAACATTCCCTTTGCCCTCAGAATATCTCCATATTTATAATTCGCATCCCTATCTGTCATTAGCAAAATCTTGTCGTCTCCTGTTTTGATAACATACCTAGAATACTTTTCTCTTATTTCTTTTTCTGAAATCACTTGAGTCCTAAGCTCGGTTTCTTTTGACAAGTTTCTGCCATAAAGCTCATTTAGTTTCTCTGTCCTAATCTCTGCCCACCCACTCCCCAAACTGATTGCTAATAGAAAAAGCCCTACCAATAAAAGCAGGGCTTTCTTTTTAAAAAGATATATTAAAAATAAAGGTACAGAAATGCCACCGACAATAAACAAGCATAAGAAATCTATACTAAACCATAAGCCTAATCCAGTACCGAAAATAAAAGAAAGACAAAATATATATATTACATTATGCATATATTACATTTTAACATAATAAATATTGCATAATAATATGATAT